>Ga0255050_10000027_pt1 | contig 31528 bp, 31 predicted proteins | sample JV7_2_5_MG_FD_181714 | JGI IMG/M metagenome (GOLD analysis project Ga0255050, IMG submission 181714) | Seawater microbial communities from Jervis Inlet, British Columbia, Canada - JV7_2_5 | ecosystem: Environmental > Aquatic > Marine > Inlet | place: Canada: British Columbia | collected 2016-10-06
CCGCGTGACTCGACTTCTATTGACCGGGAAGTGCCCGACTATAGCGAGCAGCTGAATGACGATATCAGAGGTCTAAAAATAGGCTTACCGAAGGAATATTTCGCCGAAGGTCTTGATGCCGATGTGGCCAGGGTGATCGAAACTGCGATACAGGAGTACCGTAGACTCGGTGCTGAGATAGTTGATATCGGGTTGCCGAACGCAAACCTGGCAATTCCGGTATATTACGTAGTCGCCCCGGCCGAGTGCTCATCAAACCTGTCGCGTTTCGACGGTGTACGCTTCGGTCATCGCTGCGATAATCCCGACGATCTGGAAGACCTTTATAAGCGTTCAAGGGACGAGGGCTTTGGCGACGAGGTCAAGCGTCGCATTATGATTGGCACTTATGTTTTGTCTGCCGGCTACTATGATGCGTATTATTTGAAGGCCCAGCAACTCAGGCGTCTGATTAAACAGGATTATGAAAAAGCCTTTGAACAGGTCGATGTCATTCTATGCCCGGTTACCCCCGAAGTTGCTTTTAAGCAGGGCGCTAAAACCGATGACCCGGTGAGTATGTATTTGCAGGACATCTATACGCTCGCACTGAACCTTGCCGGCTTGCCCGGCATATCTATTCCCGCCGGTTTTTCGCAGGAGTTACCGGTCGGCATGCAATTAATCGGAAACTACTTTGATGAGTCACGTCTACTCAATGTAGCGTACCAGTTCCAGCAAGCTACGGACTGGCACCTGAAAACACCGGAGCTGGCATAATGGCAGCCTGGGAAACCGTCATCGGACTCGAAATTCACGCCCAACTCGCGACATCGAGTAAGATATTCTCGGGAGCTTCGACCGCTTTTGGGGCGGAACCCAATACCCAGGCCTGCACGGTCGATCTCGGGTTTCCCGGGGTATTGCCGGTGCTTAACGCCGAAGTGGTTAATATGGCAGTCAAATTCGGTGTCGCTATCGGTGCCGAAATAACACCTCTATCGGTATTCGCGCGCAAAAACTACTTTTATCCCGACCTGCCCAAGGGCTATCAAATCTCACAGTTTGAGTTACCCATCGTAGGCAAGGGCGAGTTAAGCATCAGTCCCGAGGAAGGCGTTAATAAAATAATTGGAATTACCCGCGCCCACCTCGAGGAAGACGCGGGCAAGTCGGTACACGATGAGTTTCCCGAACAGACCGGTATCGACCTGAACCGTGCGGGAACACCCCTGTTGGAAATCGTATCAGATCCAGACATGCGTAGTGCCAAAGAGGCTGTTGCCTACGCGCGAAAAATACACACCCTGGTACAGTATTTGGAAATTTGCGATGGCAATATGCAGGAAGGCTCTTTTCGCTGTGATGCGAATGTTTCGGTTCGCCCTGCCGGGCAGGAAGAACTGGGAACGCGCGCCGAATTGAAAAATATTAATTCATTTCGTTTTCTCGAACGCGCCATCAATTTCGAAATTGAGCGTCAAATCGACCTGATCGAAGAGGGTGGTACGGTGATTCAGGAAACCCGATTGTACGACGCCGACAAAAATGAAACACGTTCGATGCGCAGTAAGGAAGAAGCCAACGATTATCGTTATTTTCCCGATCCTGACCTGTTGCCGGTAGAAGTTACCGCGGACGATATCGAGCGTATTAAAGCCGCTCTACCCGAGTTACCCGAGCAAAAACGTACACGCTATATCGAACAATTTGGACTGTCCGAGTATAATGCTGAACAGCTCAGCGCCAGCCGTGAAACTGCTGAATATTTTGAACAGGCCCTGAAGCAGGGCGAGGGACAGGCAAGTCAACTCGCAAACTGGATACTTGGCGACCTGGCGGGCGCGCTGAACCGGGGTGATACTGAAATTCAACAGTCTCCGGTGAACCCCGGAATGTTGGCAGGACTTTTACGACGCGTTGCCGATAGCACAATTTCGGGTAAGATTGCCAAACAGGTATTCGAGGCGATGTGGCAGGGCGAAGGAAGTGCTGACCAGATCATTGATGCACGTGGCCTGAAGCAAATTACCGATAGCAGCGCTATCGAAGGCTTGATCGATGAAGTGATATCGGAGAATCCGGATCAGGTTGAACAGTTTCGCGCCGGTAAGGAAAAGGTGTTGGGATTTTTTGTCGGGCAGGTTATGAAACGATCGAAGGGTCAGGCCAACCCGGGGCAGGTTAACCAGATGCTACGAGCTAGATTAAAGGGTACTCCGTAATATCAGGTTTTTCGAGATCCCTGATGACATCATGTTGACGATCAAACGCACCTGCACCAATAAAATTATTACCCGCGCCTTAAGGCTGGACACCAAGCCGCTGGTTGCCATACTGCGCCACGGTGCCGAAGATTGCGAGCCCTGTTCAGATTTGCAGCAATTACAGCGCTTGTTAGACGAAACTCCAGAATCGATGATTGTTTATAATCAGCATGAAGATTCAATCAAACTGATAGAATGCATGCACACGCCGATCGCACAGGTTTATATCGAGATAAGACAGGACACCAAAGGGGTGCTCGGGCTACACGCGATTCGTAAAAAAGGTCACCAACAGGAGACATTGGAGTTGATTTATCAGTAAGCTCCTGCCTGTCGGACAGGTCGCTCAGACGGAGATGGCATGCAAAAAATAATGCTCGTAACTGGCGCTAGCCGTGGTATCGGTGCAGCAACAGCGCGTCTCGCTGCAATGGCAGGTTACGCGATCTGTATCAACTTCCACCATAGTGAATCCGAAGCCAATGAGTTACTCGACTCCTTACTGTCATCGGGTGCGAACGCAATTGCAGTACGGGCCGATATTGGCGATGAGTCCGATGTCGATCGGCTATTTGAAACTATCGACGGTCAGTTGGGTCCGCTCACAGCCCTGGTGAATAATGCCGGTATTCTTGAGCAACAGTCCGATTTCGAAAATATTTCCCTGAGTCGTTTGCAACGTATATTCCGAACCAATGTAGAGGGCAGCTTCCTGTGCTGTCAACAGGCGATCAGGCGAATGTCGACAAAATACGGTGGTGAGGGTGGGTCTATCGTCAATCTCTCCTCGCGTGCCGCAGTGCTCGGCGCACCGCATGAATACATCGATTATGCGGCCTCAAAAGGCGCGATCGATGCAATGACGATTGGTCTTTCGAAGGAACTCGGCGAACAGGGTATTCGTGTCAACGCGGTCAGGCCGGGATTGATCTATACCGATATGCATGCCAGCGGCGGTGAGGTCGGGCGCGTTGACCGACTCAAATCCGGCGTGCCGATGCAACGCGGCGGTTTGGTGATTGAGGTCGCCAGGGTAATCATGTGGCTGATTTCTGAGGACGCGTCATACACGACGGGCAGTTTTGTCGAGGTATCCGGGGGGCGTTGACCAGCGATGACTAAAACGGCGATCAGTACCGGAAATATTGTCACTCCACTGGTGACGCTCAACGCTGTTGTGTTTGATACCGAGACCACCGGACTCGATACCACCAAAGCGCGCATCATACAGGTCGGTGCGGTAAAAATTAGCAGTGGCCGTCTCGATGAATCGCAGACCTTCGAACGGTATGTTAATCCGGGTGAACCGATTCCGGCCGCCAATACTGCAATCCACGGTATCCGTGACGAGGATGTATCGCAGGCTCCAGGCTTCTCTCCGGTTAAAGCCGAATTTGATGCCTGGTGTGGAGATGCACTGATGATCGGATATTCAAGCGGATATGATCTCGCTATATTCAGCCGTGAACACAATCTCGCTGGTATCGTATGGACGCCACCGCGCACATTGGATATCCACTACCTGGTCAATATTATTGCGCCTAACTTACCCGGCTACTCACTCGATACGATTGCCACCTGGTTAGGTATCGAGATACTCAAACGTCACAGCGCACTTGGTGATGCAATGATCACGGCGAAAATTTTTCTCCGACTGGTACCGCTTTTACGTGAGCGTGGTATTCGTACGCTGGCCGAGGCCGAACGCGCCTGCCTTAAATTTACCAATATAGCGGCAAACGAAGCGAGCCAGGGCTGGCACAATGTGCATCGATCCTCGACCAGTAAAAAGGCGTCGCTGGCCGCACTAGACCGCATCGACTCCTATCCCTACCGCCATCGACTGAGTGATCTCATGCGCAGTCCGGCGATCATCATCGATTCTGACATCAAACTAACAGACGTGTTGGACCTGTTAATCAGGCATCAAATTAGTGCCGTATTTGTAAAACCTGATGCTAGTCATTCCGATACCGGTATTATCACCGAGAGAGATTTACTGCGAATTATTAACCTGAAGGGCGATGCATCCCTGCAACTCAGCGCTGGCGACATTGCCCAGTATCCCCTGCATAGCCTCCCAGCGGACGCATTTGTCTATCGCGCAATTGCGCGTATGCGACGAAAACATTTTCGCCATCTGGGTGTACACGATGAGCGGGGTAATATCGTTGGCGCCCTGTCGGCACGCGACCTGTTGCGCCAGCGCGCCGACGATGCGATAGCCCTGGGCGATGATATCGATCTGGCACAGGACGCCGCAAAGATGGCCGAAGTTTGGGGCCAGATAGCCCTGGTTGCCCGTGGTTTAACGGCCGAGGGTGTAGACGCTCGCAATATTGCCGCGGTAATTTCGCACGAACTCTGTGCGCTCACGCGACAGGCCTGTAAGCTCGCAGAGACCGAAATGCAGGAAGCAGGTTTGGGATCAGCGCCCTGCGCATACGCCATGTTGGTGCTGGGATCAGGCGGACGCGGCGAGAGCATGCTGGCAATGGATCAGGATAACGCAATAGTTTACGCTCGGGGTGAAGCCAATGGTGATGAAGACCAATGGTTTGCAAATCTCGGGACGCGTGTTTCGGATATACTGGACGTAGCCGGGGTTCCCTACTGCAAGGGAAATATTATGGCAAGCAACGCCGATTGGAGGCATTCGGTAAAACACTGGCAGGCGACTATTAATACCTGGATCAAACGCCAGACGCCGGATGATATTCTGAATTGCGATATCTTTTTCGACGCGGTTTGCGTGCACGGCAACCGGGAACTGGCTGACCAGGTTATCGACTATGCATTTAAACAGGGCGCGCAGAGCGCATCTTTTTTAAAATTGATGTCGATCAATGCCTGTAAAAACCGGGTACCGCTCGGAATGTTCAGCAGATTTAAACTTGATAACGGTCGTATGGATTTAAAAATGGGCGGTATCATGTCTATTTTTTCCTGTGCACGAGTGCTTGCCATTCAGCATCATATTCGCAAACAATCGACCCCGGAACGTTTGCTGGGCGCACGCGAACTTCAAGATAAAATGAATACCATTTTTGATAACCTCGACGAAGCTCACCGTATTATCTTCAATCTAATTTTGCAGCAACAATTACTCGACATTGAAGCAGGTGTTCCGCTTTCCAACAGCGTCGCGCCCGAATCGTTGAGCGGACTGATGCGCAAACAACTAAAGTGGGCGCTTGAGCGGGTGTCAGGCGTTTCAAATTTGCTGGGTGATCCTCTTTCTGTAGGTTAGACGCTGGAAAATTTAAGCCAGCTTCTTAAAGGCGAGGCCTGAGGCGAATATTAAGAAATCATTATCCCGATAACGATACCGGTCGATTTAATCTGACAGTAGTTTGCCCAGTTCCTTGCGGACACCCGAAAAGTAGCTGTTCCAGATGAACATCTTCAGGTGTACGATACTCTTTAAAATCGGCTTCGATATAATCTTCTTTCTCTAACACCATTTTTTCACCGACATTGTCGTAGTACAAGATACCGGATGTTTTGTCGAGGCTGTACCGGACTCGAAGTTCACTCGCGATGTTTTTTCCCGGCTTGCCCACTTTCCATTGCGCCAGGCGAATTTCAGGTGTTCGACTAAGTCTATCTCTACCACCAGGTTGAACTTCGCTCTGTTTTGGTGAACTATATATTGATGGAAGTTTTGAAACCACTGCTGATCGTTATTATCGTAGGTGTGATTATGTTCGGTTGTTCAAGTCATACCGACTGGCACAACGCCAGTCGCGAGTCAGCCGGAATCGCACCCGATCCCGCTGTGACCAGTGAAGCGGTCCTGCACGTCTACGGTGCCGACGCCTGGAGCTGGCGCGGCTGGTTTGCAATTCACACCTGGATTGCCGCCAAGCGAGCCGGTGAATCGGACTATACCGTGTACGACGTGATCGGATGGCGCGGCTCGCAGGTTCTGGGGATTCGTCAGGATATTCCTGACCGGTACTGGTACGGTGCAAAACCCCGACTTCTCAAGGCGCACCGTGGGGAGGGCGTCGAAGAACTGATTGATGCGGTTGAAAAGGCAGCCCATGCCTATCCCTGGAAGTCGACCTATAAGGCCTTTCCTGGCCCCAATAGCAACACCTTCACCGCATGGGTCGCGATGCGGGTGCCCGAACTGGAACTTAATTTGCCTTTCTCAGCAATCGGCAGCGGATACGCAAAGCAGGGGAGCTAGTATCCGGAGTTTTTTGTCCTGCAGACACCCCTGTAGGGCACTACTAATTTTTTAATATGGTTCTGAATGTCAGATTCACGCGTGGGCCACAGGAGTGATTTTGCTTCGCAATTCCGTGTTTCCAGTAGCGTTGCGTATCACCTTTCATGACAAGCATGCTACCCGACGGTAATGGTATTTTGATGGTGGTTATATCTTTGCGGTACCTGTGCCTTAGTAGCAGGGTTCGCTCTTCGCCGAGGCTGAGCGAGGCAATTACGGGTCGCTTACCGAGTTCGGATTCATCGTCACTGTGCATACCCATACTATCCCGGTGGTCGCGATAGTAATTCAGCAATTCACTGTTAAAACTCCGCGCAACTATCGATTCGACGCGTGCCTTTATATTCAGCAGCGTCTGGTTCCAGGGTAGAGGCCGCAGGGTAATTCCGGAGTAGGTATAAACGGATTCTTTGCTGCCATACCACGCGCTAAGCCTTGGTTGCCGATACGCCTTACCATATAGTATTATTTCCTCCTGCTGCCATACCGTGTGGTCAATTAGCTCGCGTAATAATTCATCGTAGCACTGGCCAAGTTCCACCTGGTGGTGCAGCGATACATCGGCATCGGCTATCGGTAGTTGTTCGATGGCTGTTCTTTCAAACGCGAGCAAGTCATTTTTCATTATTTATCCTGACCTGATCAGAGCTGCCATTCGCGGACATAGCCCCTATCAAGCAAGAAGCTGGTCGATACCCTCGATACCCGTGCTACCCAGTTTATAGCTATTGTTATCCATCCTATATTTTAAATGATGTTCTACCGCTCGCCCGTTAAACATTTCATTAAACAAATATTTTAGCGATTCATTGCTGATAGCGTCCCCTGTAAAATAAGAGTGTTCTATGCCTACCTGGTCGGCGTCGGTAACATCGAGGTAATGTGCATTGGGGCTGTTGAGTTGACGGGTGTAGTGCCCGAGTCGTGCCAACTGCTCGTCACCCGGTTTAATGCGCGAAACCTTTAGCGCAGCATCATTTTCATTAATCACCACGTAGATTCTTTTGCGTACATCCAGCTTAGCTAGCCATTGTGCATGCTCGTGATTATTGACGTCAGCCGCTACCAGACAGATATTGTCAAACACCAACCCGGAGGTTGAATTGTCACTGGTTTTTAACGTGTTTTTGAAAACGTAGTTGCCCATACTATGACACAGCAGGTTCAGGGTAACCGGGCAGTCTTTTTCTACCAGTTTGACAAAATGGGATTGTGCGGCCTGTCTATTATCGGGATTTTTTTTCTTCGCCCTTTGCAACAGTTGATTTTTACGCGCTGCAGTCAGCATCCGGTGTAATTGCTGGATCTTTCCGATAGTACGATTCAGTGCGCCTGAAGAGACCCGGGCGTCACCCTTGTCACTCAGATAGGATGCGGTACCCGAAATTGCGCCGCCGCCATTAGCTGGCCAGGTAAATGGCACCACGATCACCTGATAGAGTTTCTCGATCTCAACGGCTGTGTTGATGACCTCCTCAACATCATTGTTATATCCGTGGATAAAAAATAGTATTGACTTATTTTCTATGCGCGCCTGGTCAAAGAGCTCACAGGCCACCTTGAGACTTCCATGCCACGGTCTGGAAATATCGAGATCCAGTTTATATTTCTTTTTTAGGGTTTTGACGGTCGCTGGTGTGAGCTTGTCAATCATTGCTTTAGCCACCCAACTGTTATTATTTTTTGTCACCCGCATCAATCTCAGCTCATTGGGTCCTTGCGGGTTTGGTGTTTTGCCCAAAACTTTCAGGCCATTTTGTGCCGTATTGAGTACTCTATTTGTGATCAGGTACATGCTCCTATCTCCGTGCCAGGTATGAATGATACCGTTTTTTTTGGTCGAATCCGGTAACAAGTCGGTTGTATTATACGACGCAATGCCGGGTCGAACTTAACTTCCGTATTCGGGTATAGGGTGCATAGGGGTACCTTCAAAGTCCACTTCTTGACTTAAGTGGATAAATTTATACTCTTGGGTTCCATGGCTAAAACCCCACCAACAGCATTTGATAACGTCTTTTAATGGAATCAATCAGTTGGACGGATTTTGAAAAAGTCGAACTTCGGGTCGGTACTATCGTCGAGGTCGAGGATTTCCCCGAGGCTCGTAAACCCGCGTTTAAGTTAAAAGTCGATTTCGGTGATGAAATTGGTGTAAAAAAATCGAGTGCACAGATTACCGAAATATATAACAGGGAGGATTTGCTAGGCCGGCAGGTGCTTGCGGTGATCAATTTTCTACCCAGACAAATTGGCCCGGTGCGGTCTGAATGCCTGGTTACCGGTTTTCATCGAGAAGATGGTGCTGTAGTTTTGGCTGGTCCCGGAAGCAATGTGCCCAATGGCGCCAAACTGGCCTAGGCGTGCAGGTTTAATAAACTAGTTAACAGAAAATTAAATTTTATTTGTTATTATGGATGTGATTGTGAATCGGTCCGCCAGTGGACTGGTAGATGAACTAATCATAATTTCAGATTAGTGGCAGATTAAATGGCTCTGGATTATTTGGGGACCATAAATCAGAATTTTTTAACAAGAGGATCTTATTGATATGTCTATACCAAAAGCTATAAAAAAGTTAGCGTTAAGCGTGTTAGTCATCGTTGGGGTGATGTCTTTAAGCGTACCAGCACAGGCGGCGATGGTCGGTACCGGGCAAATAGTTGGTGTTGCCGGTGGTCAGACCCTGGACCCGGTAACAATGCAGCAAAAACGTGACTGGATACAGGAGCAATTAGAAGAAGCTGGTATTAGCCCGGCAGATTCGGTGCTGCGGGTTAGCAGTATGAGCGATGAGCAGGTGATACAGGTTCATCAACGCATCGATGAAATGCCAGCCGGCGCGGGTACGGCGGGAACGATATTGCTTGTTTTTGCCATACTAGCGATTACCGACTATATGGGAGTGACCGATATTTTCCCATTTATCAGGCCGAGGGAGAAATAATCGGATAAGTTTATAGTTTGCGCCTACTGCTCGTAGGCGCGATTCTCATTCTTGTCTATAACCTGTAGTCGGGTTCTTCGCGATCGAGAATCTCCCGTACTTCGCTCAGGTGGGTCTCGGTATAGCGAGTATTATTAATGAAGTGGTCCCACTGCTGTGCGGTTTTTTCGGCGACCTGATCGCTAACGATTCGCAAGGATTTTCCTGTCATCAAAGCGGTTATATAGTTTGAGCAGGCACGTTCGAAATAATACATTTCGTCAAAAGCCCGGGCGATAGTGTCACCGATCACCATCACGCCGTGGTTACCCAAGATCAAAACCCGCTTATCGCCCATCGTAGAAGTCAGGCGTTCGGCCTCGTCACCCAGCCCCATCCCGTCAAAGCCGCTATCGAGTGATACCCGGTTAAAATAACGCATCGTATTCTGGTCGATTGGCGGTAAACCCTGGTCTTCAATCGAGGCCAGTACGGTGGCGTATTTCGGGTGCAGGTGTAGTATGCAACGGGCTTGCGGTACATTACGGTGCATCGCACCATGAATCGCCCAGGCGGTCGGGTCGGGCGCATTGGGTTTATTCATGGTCGAATCATCATCCGCGTCGAGCAACAGCAATTCGCTGGCTCGAATATTAGAGAAATGACGCCCGAATGGATTGATCAGGAAATGTTTACCATCGTCGGAGACCGCATAGCTGAAATGATTGGCAACCGATTCGTGCATATCGAGTCGGGCGGTCATGCGAAATACGGCGGTAAGGTTGATCCGATCTTCGTAATATGGGTCTGATTCGCTGTCCGATTTAACGGCATCGACTGCAGTTATGGTCATGGTAGGCTCCTGTTCATAGGACTAGGAACGGATTAAACATCACCGCAGACGACTGGACAATAAGTTTTTCCCTACTCATGGTATTTATTTACATGCATAACCGATATTTCTCAGCAGGCGACTTTACAGGGCAATGAATTACTTCGCCCACCTGGTTTTATCCCAGCCCACGCTTGAATCTACCGTTGGTAATTTGCTGGGTGATTTTGCGCGTGGCATCGATCAGTCGGCACTCGATCCGGCGGTGCTGGCCGGTCTGAACAATCATCGCGCGGTTGATCGTTTTACAGATAGTTACATCAGAGCCGCCGGGATCAAGCAATGCTTCAGCCCTGATCGAAAGCGTTTCGCCGGCATTGCACTGGACGTTTATTTTGATCATTTACTGATAAATCACTGGCACGAATTTGATGCGCGAAACCTGAACGACGTGATTGTGGAATTTTATGCGCGAATGGAAGGTGGGCGGGCGTTAATGCCCGGTAGCGAAATGCGTCGGGTTACCTCACGCATGATCTCCAATGACTGGTTTGGTTCTTACCGGGATATTGATTCGGTGGCAGAGGCGCTCGATCGTATCGCAATGCGGATTCGCTTTGCCAATCAGTTTGGCAATGTTATCGAAGATTTACGCAGGCATGAAGATTCAATTTTAGAGCTGTTTTTTGATTTTTTCCCTGAGCTCAAGGCGCATGTCAGCTCACTGGCACTCGAAGCAGAATTTTAATTCGCCGATCGGTTAGATTGCCGGATAGCGTCACTAACAGTCGACGACCTTACCCGGATTCATAATGTTATGCGGATCGAGCGCCTGTTTAATCGATTGCATCGTACCAATGGCGCCATCACCATGTTCATTGCGCATGTGCTTGAGCTTTCCGATGCCGATGCCGTGCTCACCGGTACAGGTGCCACCCATATCGAGCGCGCGTTGAACCAGGCGCTTGTCAAACTCCAGCGCCGCTTCAAGCATCGACTTGTCGTCGGGGTCGATAAATATGGTCGAATGAAAATTCCCGTCGCCGACGTGGCCGATGATCGGCGCAAACAGACCGGTCGAAACGATATCCTGCTGAGTTTCGGCGATACAGTCGGCAAGTTTCGAAATTGGCACACACACATCGGTGACATAGCCCTGGCTGCCGGGTGTCACCGCGAGACCGGCGTAATAAGCGTCATGTCGCGCGCGCCAGAGCCTGTTCCTGTCTTCCTCCCGCTGTGCCCACTGAAACCCGCTGGCGCCGAACTCGCGAGATATTTCTTCGAATAATTTAACCTGCTCGGCAACACTATCGGTGGTTCCGTGGAACTCGAGAAACAGGGTATCGAGTTCCGGGTAATCGGTTTTACTGTAGCTGTTGATCGCTTTCATGTAGCCCTGATCGACCAGCTCGATACGTGCCACCGGAATACCCATCTGGATAGTTTGTATCGTCGCATCAGCGGCTGAACGCACGTCTGGAAAACTGACAATGGCCGCCGAAACTGCCTCGGTCAGGCCATACAGCCGCAGCGTGATTTCGGTCATAATGCCTAGTGTTCCCTCGGACCCGACAAATAACCGCGTCAGGTCGTAGCCTGCCGCCGATTTTCGCGCTCGCGTACCGGTTTTGATGATCTCGCCATTGGCAGTAACCACTGTCAGTGCCAATACGTTCTCACGCATGGTGCCGTAACGCACCGCGTTGGTACCCGATGCGCGGGTCGCGGCCATGCCACCGATCGAGGTGTCTGCGCCCGGGTCGATGGGGAAGAACAGGCCTGTATCGCGCAGGTACTGATTCAGCTGCCGGCGCGTAACACCCGCCTGTACACGGCAATCGAGATCTTCGGTATTGACTTCGAGTACCGCATCCATCCGGCTCAGATCGATGCATATCCCGCCTTTAATCGCCTGTACCTGGCCCTCCAGTGAGGTTCCGGTACCGTAAGCAATGATCGGTATTTGCGATTCTGCGCAGAGACGTACAATTTGTGCAACTTCTTCATTTGATTGCGCGAAACAGACCGCGTCGGGTGCCTGGGTTGGGTGCCAGGATTCACCGCGACCATGTTGTTGCAGTACCGAGTCGACCGTTGAAATGCGCTCGTCCAGTAACTCACGAATCCTTTCAATGGTGTTTACTGTATCGGATCGAAGATTCTTTGGTACGGAGCTCATATGCGCTACCAGGGTTTATCGAAGCGGAGGCTGGTTAAATTATGCGCACACAGGGTTTAAAATACCAGTTTCTTAAGCATGGATTCTCATTGCCCGTAATTATAGGTGGCGAGTAAACCCGGTAATATGCCGAAATTACTCGAAGGTGTGGGGCAGCCGGGGCTGATGATTGTTAGCCCCAAAGCGTGATTAGCGTAAAGGACGTACCTTAGATGATTTTCCCGGATATCTGGTGGAATAGTGAAAACGGGGCGTTTATAATTCCTTTGCACAGACTGGGTTGGCTTTAATCAATGGGTAAATTGTCACATATCTGCAATGACACGGGTCTCGTCCCGGCCGGCAGCGAATCCGAGGCAAGGCAACAACTGGCTGCTCTCCATCACCTTTACCAACATTTCGGCTGGACCGACCTGATCTATACCCATATTTCCGCGCGTGTGCCGGATGATAGCGGGCGGTACCTGATCAAACCGGATGAGCTTTTAATGGATGAGGTAACTGCCTCGCGCCTGGTGAAGACAGAAATAAATCAAACCCCGATCACCGGGGGTAGCTCACCTAATTTGGCTGGTCACCTGATACACACGGCGGTATTGAAGGCGCGGCCAGAAGTCAATTTCGTCGCCCATACCCACTCACGGGCAGGAGCAGCCGTGAGTTGTATGAAGCGGGGACTGCTACCGCTGTCTCAGCACGCAAATATAATCCTTCCCACTGTAGCCTATCACGACTATATGGATGTCACCGTCGCCGAAGAAGAGTGTGAAGCGCTGGGTCGCGATCTCGGTTCGAACTACCTGATGATAATGCGCAATCACGGCCTACTGGCCGTGGGCAGAACCGTTGCCGAGTGCTTTTATTATCTGTATTACCTGGAAATGGCGTGCAAGATCCAGGTCGATGTACTGGGGTCGGGAGAAGAACCGATTCTTGCATCAAAGAAAACGGTGAAAGGATTGTTTCATTTCGGCGGTGCACCACAGGAGTACCCCCAGGGGGTGCGCGTGTGGCTAGCGGCAATCAGGATTCTGCAACGCAAGGGCGCTAACTACGAGGACTGAGGAAAAGGGTCAGGATTGGTTACGCGGCTTCGCGCATTTGCTCAGATTGACGACAGGAGTATAATGCGAGAAAAGAAAAAACAGAATGGTCGATCGTCAACGGGTATTCATCAGGTAGCAATTGGGGATTGGCGACGACTTATACTAAATATCTATGTGACCCGGGAGTAAATTTCAAATGAAAAAGATTATCGACATAGAAATCGATGGCACCGAATATGCCTGGAATGAGGCATAAAGATAAAGCTGAAAATTCAATATAATTAGCTTATCAATATTGGGTTGTCCTCCTCATTTGCCCCGTTTGTTAAATGGGGCATTTTTTGTGGTGCATTGGAATTGGTGCATATGCTTCTTATACTGAAATTACTAAATTTAGTGAAAACTGGAGCGACGTGGGTCACCCTTAGTCGAGAGGCAAAAAATGCTCGAGTCAGCTTGACTGAATGCCTCAGGGCGTGAAGCGGTCAACGTGTAAAAGTGTATAAGCGCTCTTCCTGTGAGATTCAGTCAGTTCGGGTGCTCCAAGGCCGGATGGTGGCGTCGCGAATTTCTGCTCTCTAGTTTGGTAGACTAGTGAAAATAGGGCTTCTATATTTCTATACCCCTTAATGGTCTGGAATTAAATCAGAAAATCGGAGTCCGAGATATCATAAACAAAAATTCCAAAAGGAGGCGAAACGATGAAACTACTACTCATAACAATGGTGGTGATGGCTATAGGAGCAAGTGCCGCCAGTGCTCAGGACGCCAAGCGCGAATTCACACGCGTTACTGACGATGTATACCGCTTTAAGAACCGGTTTCATGTGAACATGTTCGTAATAACCGGCAATGGAGTGCTGGTGACCGACCCGATCAATCCCGAGGCGGCCAGCTGGCTCAGAGCCGAGATCGGGCAGCTCACCGACCAGCCGATCACCCACCTGGTTTACAGCCATAGTCATGGCGACCACGCATCCGGCGGCACAGAATATGGAGATGTGCCTAATGTGATCGTGCATCAGAATGCACCAGAAAATATTGACCTGGTGGAGCCGACGATACGCTTCAGCGATCAAATGAGCTTTACTGTGGGAGGTAAAACCTTCGAGCTGACTTATCTCGGGCCCGGGCATGGTAACGACCTGGTCGCAATGGTAGTGCGTCCTGATAACGTCGCCTTCGTGGTCGATGCGGTTAGTTCGAAACGTCTTTTTTACCGCGACTTTCCAGGCGCCAACGTCGACCACTGGATCGACCAGGTCAGAAAGGTCGACGCGCTTGATTTCGAAGTGATGATCGGTGGGCACGGTCCGGTCGGGGTGAAAAGCGATGTTGCTGACGGCATTGCTTATCTTGAAGAATTGCGTGCGGCGGTGCTGAAAGGATTAAAAGCCGGTAAGTCAGTAGATGAACTCAAGCAAAGCATCAAGATGGAAAAATACAGAACCTGGGCTTCGTACGATAACTGGCGCGAACTCAACGTTCAGGGCATGGCACGCTACCTGGTGGAATCTGGCGAAGCGCAGTAATTAGCCCGTGAATGTGTGGCGAAGAACTACGAGGGTTGCTGAACCACAGGTAACACGATGTACCTCGAAGTTATGGTTTTTTACCCACTCTTACAATTGCCGTAAACATAGGCGCTCGTTTCTGAGTCATATGCCTCGAGATCTCCTCCGTGTGAACAACCGCCATATACTTGGTCCCCAGTTTCTGAATCATATCCCTCGAAACTACCATCAGAACATTGACCTGCTACGTAGCTTGATGTTTCGCTGTTGTATCCCTCGCAATCTGCTCTGTAACTTGTATATGCTGATTGTGAAAATACAGTGATCAAGCATATAAAAAATACTAGAAGGGTCTTCATATAGATGAGCCTCAAATATCCACCCTCGTATAGTACTCGTAGATTCCTTCTACCAGTAGATTTATCCAGGCCTAAATTTTTAATAATAGGTACGCGAGGTGATTCGTTTCGCGCTTGTGAGCTATGTGTCACCCTCTTTCGATATAGGCTTCCTCCGTTACTCTTTCATAAACCACAACTCCGAAGCCGCCGTTCAAAATTCGTTGTTAACTTTCTACTCCCGACACACTGCGGACATTAGTATTTTTGCAATTGGACCTGGCATTGACTCATTGTACACTTGGGGACGTTTTGCTAATCGCGGTTATCCCACGAGGAAGATTTGATGCGCCTTTGGCTGTCATACGTTTTCGGACTAAACTTACTCATACTTACGACAAATGTCCAAACCGAGGAAATGCCGCGTGCCTTTATTCAAAATGAGGATTCGCATCCACACCAGGTATCTTCTGGGGACGCGGCTCGTTTCTATCTTGAGCCAATTACGACTACCGCCCTAATGGATGTTAAATGTTCGTTAGAAGGCGACGGCGGCCAGCCATTGTCGTCCGTGACTCTGCGTACTCATGGATTGACCGATGTCCAGTGGCCATTCCCAACGCGAACCATTCGCGTAGACAAAAGAATCGATTTTGACATCGTAGCTCTAGCACAACCCACGCTTGATAATCTTCCTTACTACGAGTTCATAAATGGAGATCGGACACGATCCCTGTGGCATCTGTGCTACAACAATTAAGGCAAAGTCATCAATAAAACTAATTATATTTCCCCAATCTTTTTTGGTGAAATCTGAAACTCAGCTTTCCCGTTAGCTGACGTTGAAGTATTCATTTACCTAGCCTACTTCCGGCACCTAGCGGGCCTATGGGCCTAAGCCTGTTCGATCGACCCGGTATTTTTCGGCAAGTGTTCATCGGCCTGTAGCCAGCTTGGCTTTTCGGCGTAAAAGGTATGCTTCTGGGGTTTGATTTGTTCGAGATCGTCAAACAGGCCCAGATGCAAATCTATTAGATTTTCTTGCTCGGAAGACTCGTAGGCTATCGGCGAACCACATTGTCCGCAGAAACTGCGAACCACGCCGTCGGCAGTTGGGAATCGGGTAGGCATCGCGCCGATAAACTCGACTTTATCGAGGCGGTAGGTGGCAAAAGTTGTCATCACCGAACCGCTGGCACGTCGGCAGCTTTCGCAATGACAGTGACCTACCCCAATGGGTTTGCCCGAGACTTCAAATTTGACGGCCCCACAGTAGCAGTGGCCACCCAGATTGCTATAGCTCATGATTCACCTCCCGTCTGATTATAATACGTCATCCCCACGGAAACGGAAATCTTAAAGCCTGGAAAAACGGGCGCATTTATGTTTTTCAAACGAATGTCGACTCAGAGCTCTGTCCTGCTAATTGCCCACCTCCTGACCCGTATTCCAGGTCAATTCAGGTGTCCACCAAATCAGAACAAGACCAAACGACCCATAAGAGACACTTAGAACCGAATTTTCAGGGGCTACTTCGTGCCCAAAACATTCGTTGCAAATTACAATAATTTTAAGCATTTTTGATAAAGTTGATCTGAATCAACAGTCTCGCTTAGACCTTATTTATACTTATTTCGGGTGGCTGTGATTATATAAGAAAAAGAAACTCGACGATAAGATTTTCAACCAAGTGCCAGTAACCCCAACGAAACTGAAGGAAGTGGCTTCATGGTAAAATCAATCATTCGACTACCCGTTTTACTCTGCTTGTTTTACCTCGTGCTTGGTTTTGCACATGCAAAGGACAATCGTCCTAACATTTTATTAATTGTTGCTGATGACATGGGTTATTCCGATCTGGGAAGTTATGGTGGTGAAATCAAGACACCCGTGTTGGATCAACTGGCTCAGCAAGGTGTGCGCTACACCGATTTTTACGTATCTCCAACATGTTCAGTTACCCGATCCATGCTACTTAGTGGTACGGACAACCATGTTGCTGGGCTGGGAAACATGGCCGAACTTACCGCGCCAAACCAGGTAGGAAAACCCGGATATGAAGGCGTACTTAATAAACGTGTGGCTTCCGTCGCCGAGGTATTGCAGGACAACGGCTATCACACCTACATGGTCGGGAAATGGCATCTGGGTATGGAGCCTGATCAAATTCCACAAGCCCGAGGATTTGAGCGTGACTTCTCCACGCTAGTCGGTGGTGGAAGCTACTTTAACGATGCGTGGAACGTTGAATGGCAGGTACCAAAGATGCCGTATACCGAAGACGGACAACCCGTTAAAGAACTACCCGAGGATTTTTATGCCACGAAAGCTTACACCGACAAAACCATCCAGTTCATAAAAGAAGGTCGCGAGGATAATAAACCCTTCTTTGCCTACATGGCTTATACCGCACCCCACGGACCGCTGCATTTACCGGATGACTGGTTGCGTCGCTACAAGAATCGCTACGACGAAGGTTGGGATGGAATTCGTCAACAACGCCTCACCCGCATGCAGGAACTGGGCATTGTGGATGAAGGTGTCAACACGGCTGACCGCCTCTTTTTCGTGCCGAGATCTACTAGTTTTACACCTGCAGTGCGTGTAGCCATCGGGCGGAAGATGGAACTTTACGCCAGTATGGTGGAATACATGGACGATCAGATCGGGCGGGTCTTCGATTATCTCAACGAAATCGATGAGTACGACAACACAGTCGTAATCTTCATCTCCGACAACGGGGCTGAGGGAAATGACCTGGTAAGAATGGTGTCAGGACAAAAGGGCTCGTTTGGCTTCCTCCATGCCATGAATAATTTTGCCGAAAGTGGGCACAATTCCCTGGGCCGTAAGGGCACATTTGCCGAGTACGGGCCTGGTTGGGCGCAAGTATCCATGACTCCCTTTAGGCTTTATAAAGGATTTATTGCGGAAGGGGGTATACGCTCCCCACTAATCGTCAGTGGTCCCGTTGTGCAGGGCACTGGAAAGCTAAATAATCAAGCTGTGCTCCATGTCATGGATATTACACCGACTATATTGGAGCTTGCTGGTGTTGAACGTCCCTCTACCTATAAAGGGCGAAAACTCGCCCCCATGCAGGGTAAATCCTGGGTACCGATGCTCGCTGGTAAGACTGATTCACCTCGGGACTCTGGTGACTGGTTGGGCTGGGAGTTGTTTGGTAACCGCGCGATTCGACAGGGGGACTGGAAAATCAGCTGGATCTATGAGCCGCTAGGCACGGAAGACTGGCAACTCTTCAACCTTGCAAAGGATCCTGGAGAGCAGCAAGACCTGTCGAGCAAGTTCCCTGAGAAAAGAAAACAACTTATCGCATTGTGGGATGAATATGTGAAAACGAATGGTGTAATCCTTGGAACAAGGTCGCCTTTTGAGCAATTGGATAAGCAGCTTCCCAACTCGGTGCCCGAATATGATAAATATCCGCCTGTTCGTGGTGTGGAAGCGGTTCCCTATGAAAAACTTCTCGAACTTATGAGCCAGTAAGAAGGAATCTGGTATGAAAAATAATAACAGTTATGCCCAATTACTGGCCTTTTTTACTGCCCTGCTCATCTTGTTATTTAGTGGTTCGGTACTTGCGATAGACGATGGTGCACGAGCCTATTGGAAGACTCGGGAAGGTAGCACAGTAGTGTCCTTCCAGTACCTAAACTTAAGTCTGCAGGCATCCGGTGCACAGCAATTTGATCCAGTAGGGTACATCTATCCAAACTCAGATGCCGAAGCCAATGTCTTTGTTGCTAGCTGGGCGCGTCACATGACATTGTTTAATAGAGCATCATCGCTTGCCGTAAATTTAGCCGGGGGTAGCGTTCAGGCTGATATCAGTGCCAGTATTCCAACAGAATTCTTACCGCCCGGTATCACACCAGGTGTCGCCTTCAGTCAATCCAGTTCTGGGTATGCAGATCCCACTGTGCAGTTGGATATTAATCTTATTGGCACATCGCGGCTTAAGAGTAACGTTGATCTGCTTAATTACGAACCGACCTGGACTGTGGATGCCGCGGTAATGATGGCAGTTCCAATCGGTGAATACGACGGTGCAAAGCTGGTTAACATGGGACTAAACCGCTGGTGGGGTCGTTTTGCTCTGCCTGTCAAATACCATTTTGGCGTGTTTAGCCCCGGCTACATGTCGAGCTTTGAACTAACTCCCTCTATCTGGATGTTTGCTGAAAACGATGATTTTGTGGGGCAGAAACTCGAGAACGACCCGATTATTCAATTGGAAGCGCACCTAACCCAAGATTTTACCCCCAGCTTTTTCGGTTCCCTGGACTTGCTTTATCGTAGCGGTTTCCAGTCAAAAATTAGTAGTGTAGAAGTGGGGGAAGAACTCGACATCGGAAATTTCGGCTTCACATTAAACTATACAACCACGGACAACCTCATGATACGCACAACCTTCAGCTCCAATGTGTTTGGAGACAACGATGTAGATAATAGCATTCTCCGATTGCAGTTTGTCTACGTATGGCATACAGCATCAGAGAACTTTAAAAAGTTGAATGCGGCGCATCAATAGCCAAGGGTGGTACAGCGGCTAAGTTTGCTGAATGCCTGCATCGGACCGATAGCAGAGAGTTAGGAATAATTCCTTAGTGTCGTCTCCTGGCCGAAATTCACCACTTTCTCTCGAAATCTAGAGGGCAGCTTGGGGCACCTTGCCGCCCTTGACTGGTGAAATTTGAACGGCAGCTTTCTCGTTAGCCGACGTTCAAATTCCCTGGATTAACTTCCGCTCCCGGTACACAGCGGTCATTGATAAAGCATTAAAGTTATGAGAATGTACAAGAACATTTGGCGGCATATCACGATATTTGTGCCTGTCACATAATCCCCTGTTATACGACCAAGGAAGCTGTACCATGCGCTTAATTCTACTCCTGGTCTTCGGGCTCCTTGCAAGTTGCTCGGGGCAAGTTACGGAATGGTCAGAAGACGACAAGCAAAACATTCGGCATTTTTTTATTTCCCAAGATGCTGATCGAGCTGCGACCGAGCTTTCAAATAGCTCTAAAGGATCTTTTTCTCAGGAAGAGGTCCTTACGTTGAAGCGCCTTGCACTTGCTGAAGCTCGATTAGTCAATGATTCGGTTCTAGCCAAGGCGCATCCCGATTTGCCTGAGCGTTATAGGAACCTTTACCAAGCATCCCTTGAGTACAGTATTAACGCGTTTGAAAAACGTGATAATGCGGCATCAATTAAGGGGAATTCACTCCATGATCAATGGGTTGACTGGTTTAACGCACACAAAAGAAAAATACGAATACCAATGTAGGGTTGGATTGTCGTATAACCAGCACAAGCAGGCGGACACAGCAAAGCTGGGCCGCTGATGCGGGGCGTTATACGGCATTGATTTGGTTGCCTTGACACGAGAACTCGCTTTAGGCCATTGCTAAAGTAACTGTCTCAGCAAAGCTTTATAATATCGTCAACGTGATTGATTGTATTTCACAGGAGACAAGACAATGAAAGACCAGGGATTTGAGACCAAGTCGGTTTGTATGGAGCGGCTTCTGCAGATGCGTGTATTTGCGCCAGAGGAGGATGTGGATCGCATAATGGAACATGTGTGCCAGATCGTTCCGCTTGCCCAGGGCGATAGTTATGACAGTAACGCGTATCAATCAGCTCCCGGCGTTGAGCGTTACCGGCCACTCGAAGGTGCCGCAGCGGGGTCGGAAATGGAAGTGCGAAAGCGCCCCGGCGTTGTTGAGGTAAGCTTCGAACTTCCCGACAACCAAGAACTTTTAGAGCAGATTGTTGAAACTATATTTCAGGTTCACAGTTATCAGGAACCGGTCATCAAAGTGCAGTCTGTCTTGGTTAGTCGTTCCATGGGGCTTGATGACAGAGACAATCCCTATCGCTGGTGGAACACAACAGGCGACTGGAAGAAGAAGCAAGCGGACTAAAGACCGTTCTGCATTTAACAAAATCGTGGGAGTGCCGCATAACAAGCGAATGCAGTCGGATCCTGCGAAGCTGGGCCACTGCTGCCTGGCGTTAATGAATGTCTCAGATGGGCTGCCCCTGAATCTTTAGATCTGGAGGTCAGCTTTCCCGTTAGCTGCCGTTCAAAATTCCCAGATTAACTTCGGCTTCCGGCACATAACTGACCTTTGATAATTACATGCTTGTTGCGAAAAAGAACGTGCCCCTGCAATTGAAAGTTATATAATCGGAGAAATAGAGGCCGTACAGTTATTGACAGAACTCCAAGAAAAATTAGCACCCTCGATATAAGCATTTATAAATTAACAATCGGCGAAATGGATTCTTGATGGACAACGAAATGCACTCAATTTATAGGCGAATCACTTGCTGGGTTTTTTTCATACTTAAATCAATAGCCCTTTCTGAGTAAGCATGGCATTATTTATAGCTTTAATCTTTGGGTTGATTCTTGTTAGGCACATAAATATAAACGGAGGATAAATTTGTGGGGCAAGCAAATATAAAAGGTAATCGAGCAACTCGCGTAGCGAAAGCTTTAGCAAAAATTGAGGCATTAAAGCCCGATCATATCGTGTGCAACAATTGCCAGGCTCATTTAACGGATTTAGTTACGCTTGACTCGCGTCAAATGGAAGGAATTGAAGCTGCGTTTGCTGCTCGTTGCGAGTTATGCGACCAAGATACTTGGGCCTTAAAGGCGGGCACAAATGCAGTAGCAGATGTATCCACTGCTATCGATAGCGTTACTGGTGGAGTGGGCAAGATTGGTGTTACAAATAAACCTAAATCGTAGTTACTAAATTTATTTCGAGTAGAAACATCAAGGCTTAACGATAACCACGTTTGATCACTTACAGTTATTGACAGAACTCCAAGCATCTTTTAATTCATCGATAGCCGACCTCCGTATGTCGACTTAGGGCACACTCCGGAAGTTGCCAGGCTGAATCTGAAACTCAGCTTTGCCGTTAGCTGCCGTTCAAAATTCCTGGATTAACTTCGGCTTCCGGCACGGTATAGACACTCATGTTGTGATAAACAACCTCGATAAATAACTCGAAGTGAAAATCGATATTCAATAATAAATCCGCCTTTTTAATATTTTAATCACTTGATTTTCGTTATTGTGGATGATTAATGGAACTGGGAAAACTCACGGAGTTCAAAAATTTGCTTATTTCTCTATACCGGGTCGTACAAAAATACGTACCTCAAATCCGTTAAAAATGTTATTGAAATTTATTCCCTGACCTCAATTACTGAGGATGCAACCAATGAACGCAAAAGTGAAAAAAGTAAAAGGCGAATTTATTCGATCAGAATCAACTTTCAGAAACTGGGTCACCAGGGATGGTAGTCCAGGTTCATCGGGCGTAGGTGACTTTATAGCTGAGCCAGGACGTTATCACCTTTATGTCTCCTATGCCTGTCCCTGGGCACATCGCACCCTGATTTTCCGTGCTTTGAAAGGCCTGGAAGATGTGATTTCGGTGTCGGTAGTACACCCGTTAATGCCTGAGGAAAGTTGGGTATTTGCTGAGTATCCGGGTGCCACAAAAGACCATGTGAACCAGGCACACTTTTTATACGAAAATTATCGATTGGCCGATCCGCAATTTAATGGCCTTGTCACCGTACCTGTGCTCTGGGATAAAAAGAAGCGGATTATTGTGAATAACGAATCGTCAGAAATTATTCGCATGTTGAACACTGCCTTCAATGACTACGCTAAATCCGACATTGACTACTATCCCAATTCCCTGCGCCAGGATATTGATTCAATCAACAGTCTGGTTTATCACGATGTAAATAATGGCGTGTACCGGTGTGGATTCGCAACCACTCAGGATGCATACAACCGTGCATTCGATCGTTTGTTTGATGCCCTCGAAGAGCTGGAAGTGCAATTGTCATTAGGACGTTATCTCGTGGGCAACCAGATCACCGAGGCAGACTGGCGATTGTTTACCACTCTGGTGCGTTTTGATGCGGTGTACTACAGCCATTTCAAGACGAATAAAAAACGGTTGATTGATTATTCAAATCTTTGGTCTTACGCACGGGAGCTTTATCAGGTCCCTGGCGTGGCACAAACGGTGAATATGGATCATATAAAAACGCATTATTTTGGAAGCCATCGATCGATCAATCCTACCGGGATAATCCCTAAGGGGCCCGAAATTGATTTTATGTTACCGCATGGACGGGAATAATTATCTCCTTTGTTAGTCATACTGATAAAAGAAATTCCAAGGCTTATCTTGGAAGCTATTCTATTAATATATATAGTCCGCTTTCCCGTTAGTTGCCGTTCAATATTCCTAGATTAAGTTCCGCTTACCGACACTTTTCAACCAAGTCCGGTCGTCAGGCCAACCGTTGCCCTACCGCTTTCGTCAGAGTCGCAGCCACTTGATTTGAGTAGTAGGTTTCCCGAGTGTCAGTCGAACAAGCTGGTTTGTGGAAGCGCTCTGGTTTCTGGCAGAGCATCGGGAGGAGATGGTAGCCTGCCCATTGCTCACCTCCTGACTCATATTCTAAGTCATTTAAGGTGGTCCACTAAACCAGGGCAAGTCCTCCAGGCTGACCTTCACAATTCGTTTAATGAACCTCAAAAATTGCGTGCTGGTCTAAATAATACAGAATTACTTTGTCTTGAGGGGGCTTAGATGGCTGCTGTTCTCGCCAGATCAGGGAAGGTAGCCACAAGTGCTTGTTCAGATGCCTCCACCACCGCACGTTCTGTAATCAGTCCGGTAATAAGTCTGGCTGGCGTTATATCAAAAGCGTAGTTAGCAACCTCAGTTTCATCTGGTGTGATTTTAACATGCCCAATCTCGCCATTGGGTAGCCGCCCCATCACTTGTGATACCTCTGTCCCATCTCGCTGTTCTATAGGCACGTCTTTTAGCCCGTCGCAAATGCTCCAATCGATAGTGGTACTGGGCAAGCAAACATAAAAAGGTACATTATTGTCATGCGCCGCTAGAGCTTTCAGGTAGGTGCCAACTTTATTGCAAACATCACCAGTTCTTGTGGTGCGGTCAGTTCCAACAATGCATAAATCCACCATGTTATGTTGCATCAGATGCCCGCCCACACTATCGACGATCAAGCTGTGCGGCACCCCGTGTTTGCCAAGTTCCCACGCAGTCAAGCTGGCGCCTTGATTTCGCGGCCTTGTTTCGTCGACCCAAACATGCAAAGGAATACCTGCATCATGCGCCATGTAGATTGGGGCGGTTGCCGTGCCCCAATCAACAGTCGCCAGCCAACCTGCATTACAATGAGTCAGAATGTTAACTACTTCGCCCGGTTTCTTTGTGGCGGCGATGTTTTTGATTAGCTCCAGGCCGTTGCGTCCCATTCCTTTGCTGATCTCGACATCCTCATCAGCAATCTCGCCCGCACGTATAAAAGCGCACTCTACTCGTTCGGCAATCGGTATATTTATAAGACAATCATGCATTTGATCCAATGCCCAGCGCAGGTTCACGGCAGTAGGTCGGGTTTCGTTAAGTCTCGTATAAGCTAATTCCATACCCTCATTAGAAGCATCATCACGCATGGCCAAATAAAACCCATAAGCCGCCGTGGTCCCGATTAAAGGTGCACCACGCACCACCATATCTTTAATGGCTATGCAAGAATCCAGAAGCGTTTTCAGGTTCAATACCTCAAATAAATGCGGCATCTTTGTCTGATCAATTACGTTGACAGACCAGTCATCTCTATTTACCCAGATTGTACGATAATGGGTGCCATCCACATTCATGCCGCTAACTCTCTTTCCCTGGCTGCTTACCGTAATTCTTAAATTTTTCTAGCACTTCTGACATTTGTGCAACTGACAGTAACACTGGTTCGCCCGCCTGGCAGGCATGCCAGTATTGTTTCGCCAGTGTTTCTACCTCTACCGCCAACCATAGTGCTTTATTTAGATTATCATGAAAGCAAATCATTCCATGGGTACCGAGCAAACACGCGCGCCTGTCTTTTAAAGCCATCATCATGGTGTCGGACAAATCTTGCGTACCAAATAGTGCGTAGTTGGAACATCTAATATCCATGCCTCCAGCGACTGCGACCATATAATGAAATGCAGGAATATCTTTACGCAGGCAGGACAATGCGGTGGCAAAGGTGGAATGGGCGTGAATAACGGCCCCTGCTTCGGACTTCGCTGCGTATATATCCAAATGCATACGCCATTCACTGGAAGGCTCCAATGGGGATTCTGCTACACCATCCATTCTCACATAGACGATGTCATTGGGAACTAACTTATCGTAGGCCACACCCGATGGGGTGATAAGAAAACCATCTTCAAAGCGGACGCTGACATTCCCGGCAGTCCCCTGATTAATTCCACCCGCATTCATGGCATAACAGGTATCAATGACTTGCTGTGATAACGACTTTCGCATGATTAATGCCCTGAATTATCCAATCGTCAGCTTAGCTTTGTAGAGTGTAAAATGATAGCTCCTTTGGGCAGCACATAACGGAAGTTCGTGTTCTGGCAAATAGCTACATCAAAAAGTCCCTTAAGCGACCGTGGATAGGAGCGTGGTACACAGTGTCAAACTCAGTACAATAACCCATGATTTATTGGGAGATATACTATAACTCCGGATTAAAGGAGTCATCGCAAATTGGTGATGCTTCCTGACTGACCGTCACGAATTTGTCGGTATCACCACGTGGCCTATCTTGACGACGATGTTAAAGCGTTCGTTAGAAGTGAAGACGTGTCGGATCTCGACGCCCTGATCGTCTTCGATTACCTTCAGGACATTTGTGTAAGGAATGTGGTGGACATGCTGGTCAGTGGATGAACGTACCGAGAAGTAGCTGTCGCCCACTGATAACAGTTCCACTGCATCAACATGGTGCATGCGTTCGATGTTGATACCGATGGTCGTACCAATGTACTTTCCCAATACTTCCTTCATGTCATCCTCCAGTCAATCTACTTGGTATCTCCCTGGTAGCAAGCGAACTCGACTTCGCAGAATCCACTAATGAAACTGTCCCACACATCTCCCATAACTATTCCAGGCTGTTAAGGCAACATCGTTCAAAAAATACTCTTTGATTGGAGGTTTGTAAAGGGTAGTTCGCGTGATGAAATCTGAATGTCGGCTTTCTCGTTAGCAGGCACCTCCTAGCGCTCTTCGCGCCTATTCTAGGTGTCCACCAAATTGGGGCAAGACCACTCGGCGACCCTTGAAATATAAAACCTGAATGTCGGCTTTCCCGTTATCTGCCGTACAATTTAACAAAAATAACTCCTCCAACAGGTATAGAGCCCATTCGGAGAAATCCTCATGAAATGGGCACTTAATCGATGGAAACTATTATCCGGGGTCATTGACATAATCTTTACCATACAACTAATATCTACTCATGAAGTCAAAATCCGTGGCAATGGATAGTCGCCCTCTAGTCAATAAAACCTGGATTCCTTAAATTTAACCGGTAACAGACAAATATTATGATGGAGCATTCGAAAAATTTTTCTTTCCCTGACATCGCCCTGAGTCATTTTGAGATTTATGTCCGCGATCTCGAAAGAATGAAGGATTTTTATACCCGTTATCTTGGCTTTGTGGTGACGGATAATGGGGATGCTAAAGATGGCATGGTATTTTTAAGTCGAAATCCGGATGAACATCATCAGCTGGTTTTAACGCCCAGGCAATCTCATAAATCAGTTGAAAGTACTGTTGATCATATAGCGTTCCGAGTTGATTCTATTACAAATCTAAGGTTGTTCCACAAGGCATTATTAACTGGTTCAACCAGGTTGCAGGCAGTATCACACGGCACTACCTGGTCGATATATTTTCGAGACCCGGAAGGAAATCGTCTTGAGCTTTTTACCGATACACCCTGGCATGTAAACCAGCCGTGTAGATTCGATATTAATCTGGAACTGTCGGATGAAAAACTGCTGGGGTTCACTGAACAAGCAATAAAGGATTTACCAGGATTCCGGGCAGTTGAGGATTGGAGACAATCGCATACCGATTCCATCAGCACCAGCCGGGGACCTACCAGGTAACCAGGTCTGTGGACAGGTGGTCGATCCGATTCAGATAGATAACATTCTGCGAACCATTGATACAATCAATCCGGGATATTGAAGTATTATGGAAAACCCAGTTCGCCTCCCAGTCGGCGCTATAGTTTTGTTCGCTGCGGGTTACACCCATCAAAGCGTTGATACATTGATCGATAAAATCCCCGTGCACCACCAGGCCGACGCTATCATTTTCTCCGGCATGGCGTTGTTTAATTGCAATCATCGCTTTTTTGACACGTTGCACAAATGCCTGGTCTGATTCGACCGGTCGACTCCACCAGCCTTGTTCACCAACCTCGTCCGGTAGCTTTAGTGTCGGAAATCGCTCTTCAAAATAAGCGCGGGGTGGGCCTGGAACCCCTTGCCTGATACCGGTCTCATCGAATTCAAAGATGCCATGTTTTTCAAAAATATCTGGCAACGCCTGAAGTGGAAGATCACAGGTCCTGCCTATATATTCAGCGGTTAATATCGAGCGCGTCATCAAACTGCAATAGAGATGGGTTAATCCGTATTTCTGCAAGCTTGCCGCCTGGAAAGGACGTTGGCGCGGCTCAGTGTCGTGTTGTGCAAAATGCGCTGCGAGTAAGCTGGCCTGCCGGTGTCCCGCCTCGGTTATTTCTGGATCAGGGTGGCGACCCGGTTCATTACCAGCCGGCGAATATATCTCATTGTTGGCCGATTGCGCGTGCCGGATCAGGTACAGTTTCATAGGGATTAGATTACAGCCAGACGAAGTTCGCAGATTATAAAGCACCGCTTAATCGATTGAAACGAATCTTACCGACGGCGCGGGCGGGGATACCATGCCCCGGCAATGAATACCACCCAACGATCAGAAATCCAGTTCAACCCAGTAGGGTTTATGATCTGAACCTATTGCATCCTGGTCGATCCAGACCCGGTCGACCCTCTGTGCTAAATACGGTGAAATGAAGCAGTAATCCAGGCAAATAGGGTGGCCTGGAGCGCGTTCGGGCGGATCAGGAAACCAGGTTATGCGATCATCCGGCTGCGCTTTGGCCACAGTCCAGCTGTCGAGAAACCCGTCCACATGGCCAACTCGTCCGCTGCAGGGGTCCGGCGTGCCAACCATCCTGTTGTATTCTTCGCTCTCGGGTATCATATTAAAATCACCCATCACCACCGCTTCTTTTGGGATGACCGGAACTGGCTCATCATTACTCCAGTTCAATTGCGCCATATGCTTGATCTCGACCGGATCGGTAACACCGCTTCCCCCACCTGTCCAGAAACCGCCGTTCGCCAGGGTATTTCGATAGAATGCCAGTAAAGCATCAACCTGCATCAGACGTTCACGACAGGAGACCGCAGTCAGGTGCAGCGAGTAAACCATTAATGGCCCCGACGGTGTATCGACAACACATTCGATTGTGCCGGTATCCATTGACAGGCAGTCTGTGGTGCCCAGTTTCGGTAGTAATATGTAGCGCGCCATGCGAACAGGCCAGCGCGATAGAACCATCGGGCCAAATTGTCGACGCCGATTTAAAATAGACCCGTCACTATTTGACTCGCTGGCGTCTACATCAAACGCCGGGAAGTAGAGCCAGTAATATTGATCCAGATGACTGGAAATGACTTCCGGCTGATCCTTCATGCCACTATGCTTCCAGAAACGCTCGACCTCCTGTAGCGCGATGATGTCGGCATCTTTTACTGTTTCTGTAATGCGCCCCAGGTCAATTTTCTGATCGAGGCCGAGCCCAAATCGAATATTATAGCTAACCAGTTTCATTAATATTTACCCATCGACTCGACCGAGCCCTGTTCATTTTGCACCCGCGGCAACGAGTATTGACATCATCCTGGTGTACCCGCTTTGCCGGGCGAGGGACAGGGGTGTGCGGCCATAACCGTCCGCCAGGTTGACATTGGCGCCTGCATCGACCAGTGCTTTTAGTGTTGCAATGTGCCGATCTCCGCCATCGCCGAGCACGATCGATTCGATTAATGCAGTCCAGTTCAAATTATTCACATGGTCAAGCGGTGCACCCGCACGAATCAGGGTCTGGACAACTTCCACGTGCCCGAGATGCGCAGCCGCGATCAACGCGGTGCCATCGTAGAGGCTGGTAATATTGCCAGGACTGGCGCCCAGTTTCAGGGACAGGCGCAGGCCCTCAATATCATTGGCGACCGCCGCTATGGTGACGATATCGTAGCGCTCGAGTTCGAGGGCATTGGGGTCGGCGCCCGCTTCCACGAGTAAACGCATGGCTTCGTAATTAGTAGTGTAGGTGGCAACGTGCAACGCTGTCCTACCGTAACTATCACGTTTATCGATATTATTTGTAGTAGCTACGTACTTCTTAAGAGCGACGGTGTCACGCTCCACAACAGCTTCGAATAAACCGCTGTACTTGAGCACTTCCCAGGAATTCGGGGGAGTCTGGGCAAATGCGGCTGACACACACAATAGCAAACCTGGCAATACGGAGATGCGCCACCGGGACCTCAATTCAGTGCCCGATCCAGCTCACTCAAAATTCTTTCCACATCGTCCTGTGTGTTGTAGTGCACCAGTGAAACACGAACGACGCCATCATCGGGATCGATACCGAGATCACTGATTAATCGATGCGCATAAAAGTTGCCATTCTCGGTGCCGATGCCAGCATTCTGGAGCAGATTGGCGAGCGATTGTGAGCTTAGCTTCAGTGGTTTGAACGCGATCGTCGGTGCGCGATCGCCGTCAGCAACATGGGTTTTACCAATTAAGCGAACCGCAGGGTGAGTGTCGAGAAAATCTAGTATCGGCGCCGCGAGCGAATTTTCGTGCTCGAGTATCAAATTGTGAATGGCCACCAGTCTATGCGGTCGATCGACGTCGCTATGATTAAAATGATGCTTGTGTAGCAGGTCAAAATAATCGAGTACGCCGGCACAGGCAGCCACCTGGGCGTGCTGTGGGCCGGCCGGATTAAAGTCCTTGCCCGATTCTCCGCTGAGAAAATAATGGGCCTGCGATGCCAGCTCGGAGTGAATTGTGCGGTTGAGATACATAATGCCCTGGTGTGGTCCAAAAACCTTGTAAAGACTGAAAGCGTAGCCGTCTACACCTAGAGCCTTCATATCTGAAATATGATGCGGGGCATAGGCCACGGCGTCGACAAAAACCTTGCCTGACGAATGTTTTTTAACCAGCCTGGTAATCGACGCCACCGGGTTGGCGGTACCGACAATATTAGAACAATGGCTGAAAAACACCCAGCGTGTATTGTCGTTAAGTAATGGCAGCAGTGCGTCGGTATCGAGCAAGCCAGTCTCGGTATCGACTTCCCATTGTCGAATTGTCACGTCTCTCTCGATGGCTTTACGACGCCAGGCGCCATTATTAGCCTCGTGATCCTGATTGGTGACTACTATTTCATCCCCGCTTTGCCACTGGTTGCCAATCGCCTGTGACATCACGTAGGTGTTCATCGAGGTAGAGGGGCCAATTGTGAGTTCGACAAGATCAATATTGAGTGCCGCTGCCCAGTTTTGTTTCGCCCGGTCCATCGCCTCACCGGCTTCGGTGGAGGATCCATAGTGCGAATAGGGTTGCACCCGTGTATGACGGTTGTAGTGTTCGAGTAGATCGTTGGCCTGATTACAGACGTAGCTGCCGCCGGCATTGGAAGCAAATACGAAATCAGGCTGGTCCTGCAGCTGATCGAATTGCTGACGGACGAAATTGATATCCAGTTGCATCGGTTTAGACTGCCATTAGAGTGAAGCGAATGTTCATTGATAATCGCGCTGGAATTCCTCGAAAACCTGTTCAAAACGCTCGCTGTTTTTTACCGTGTAGGCGGAAAAATCGATATCCAGTTCTGAATGAATTTCCGACACCATCGACCACAGGGTTTCGCGCAATAACGAGGCGCATTTCATGGCGTAATAGCTGCGCCAGTGTTCACGGTTTATTGATGAGCCATAATAATCCTCCACCATCGTTACTTCCTGATCGGCGCTCAGCTCGTTATTGGAGGCCAGATTGGATAGGTCGAACAGCGGGCTGTTAAAACCGGCATAGTCGAAATCGATAAGCCAGATTTTCTCGCCATCGTCGATAAAATTTGAAGCCAGCAAATCGTTGTGACCGAATACGATATCGA
>Ga0255050_10000041_pt1 | contig 25566 bp, 24 predicted proteins | sample JV7_2_5_MG_FD_181714 | JGI IMG/M metagenome (GOLD analysis project Ga0255050, IMG submission 181714) | Seawater microbial communities from Jervis Inlet, British Columbia, Canada - JV7_2_5 | ecosystem: Environmental > Aquatic > Marine > Inlet | place: Canada: British Columbia | collected 2016-10-06
ATCGATGGCATTCTCGCCGAGGTGGCCTCGCCCCCGATCAACATTGCCGCTAAACTGACTGCACGCGTCAAGGTTATGTCACGTATGGATATATCCGAGCGACGCGTACCGCAGGATGGACGAATCAAGCTCAAGTTATCAAAAAAACGCGCCATCGATTTTCGTGTCAACACCTGCCCGACACTGTTCGGTGAAAAAGTCGTGCTGCGTATTCTCGACCCAACGAGCGCCCAGTTAGGGATCGATGCGCTCGGTTACGAACCCGAACAAAAAGATCTCTACATGAAGGCCCTGGCTAACCCCTATGGCCTGATTCTGGTGACTGGTCCTACCGGTAGCGGTAAAACAGTATCGCTTTATACCGGCCTGAATATTCTCAACGTGCCCGAAACCAATATTTCTACTGTGGAAGATCCCGTGGAAATCAATCTGGAAGGTATCAACCAGGTTAATGTTAACGACAAGGTGGGGTTGACCTTTGCCGAGGCACTCAGGGCTTTTCTGCGTCAGGACCCGGATATTGTCATGGTCGGTGAGATTCGTGATCTTGAAACCGCCAGTATCGCGATTAAAGCAGCGCAAACAGGACACCTGGTGATGTCGACATTACATACCAACGACGCACCGCAAACCCTGACGCGATTGATGAATATGGGCGTACCTGCGTTCAACATCGCTACTTCTGTCAATTTGATAATCGCACAAAGACTGGGGCGTCGACTGTGTAACGACTGCAAGACAGTTGATGAGTTGCCCGGCCAGATATTGCTTAAAGAAGGTTTCACCAAGGAAGATGTAAAAGATGGCTTAAAGATTTACAAAGCGATCGGTTGCGAAAAATGTGTCAAGGGATATAAGGGTCGAGTTGGTATTTACCAGGTGATGGAAGTATCCGAGGACATGGGAAGATTGATCATGGACGGCGCTAATTCAATTGATCTCGCAGACCAGGCACAAAAGGAAGGAATTGCAGACCTGAGACGATCGGCATTGGTGAAGGTCAAGTCCGGCCTGCTAAGCCTGGAAGAAGCAAACCGAGTAACCAAGGACTAAACAGGTAACCACAGATAGATTATGGCTAAAAAAGCAGCAGAAAAAATCGAATTCAAGTACGAGGGTACTAATCGCGCGGGTGCCAAGGTAAAAGGCGAAATTTTCGCATTGAGCGATGCACTGGCCAAGGGTGAACTGCGTAAACAGGGTATCAATCCCACCAAGGTACGCAAGAAGCCCAAGGATTTATTCGGCGGCGCCAAAATCACTCCGGCCGATATCTCGATTTTCGCACGCCAGATGGCGACCATGATGAAAGCGGGTGTCCCCCTGGTGCAATCCTTCGAAATCATCGGACAGGGGCATGAGAACAAGGCCATGCAAAAAATGATTCTGGGCCTTAAAACCGAGGTCGAGGGCGGTGTCTCACTGCACGAAGCGCTATCCAAGCACCCGTTACATTTCGACCCGTTGTTCGTCAACCTGGTCGAGGCTGGTGAGCAATCCGGTGCGCTCGAAACCATGCTCGACAAGCTCGCGACCTACAAGGAAAAAACCGAAGCGCTAAAGGCTAAAGTCAAGAAGGCCATGTTTTATCCGGTTGCGGTATTGGTTGTCGCCTCTGTAGTAACCTCTATCCTGCTGATTTTCGTTGTACCCGAATTTAAAAATTTATTCGATTCTTTTGGTGCCGAACTACCCGCTATGACATTATTTGTCATTGAGATATCCGAATTTGTGCAGGCCTGGTGGTGGGTCATTGCAGGCGGCATAGGCGGCACTATTTATACGATATTGCGCATCAAGAAAACATCTCCGAAAATGCAGGAGGGGATTGATCGACTGGCTCTGAAAGCCCCGGTGATCGGTGAAATTACGACTAAATCGGCGATCGCCCGGTTTTCGCGTACCCTCGAAACCATGTCCGCCGCCGGTGTACCACTGGTCGAAGCGATGGATTCGGTCGCCGGCGCCTGCGGTAATATTATTTACTTCAAAGGCACGATCAAGATAAGAGACGAGGTATCGCAGGGTACCCAGTTACAAACTGCAATGCGCAACACCGGCCTGTTTCCAAACATGGCGATTCAAATGGTATCGATCGGTGAAGAAGCCGGTTCTCTGGACGATATGTTATCCAAGGTTGCCGATTTTTACGAGACTGAGGTTGATAACGCGGTCGATGCACTGACCTCACTGCTGGAACCGATCATCATGGCGTTCCTGGGTGTCGTGATTGGTGGTCTGATCATCGCCATGTACCTGCCAATATTTAAAATGGGCTCAGTGGTATAAGAATTCGCGTCAATATTGTAAAGAGACCGTGATTATCAGCCAATAACTATTAGCCATTTGAATTACCTGGTGAAGACAGGTATCTTGCCGACTGTTTCAGTATATTCCTGAAACTCGTTCCCTTTATGCAACTTCCGGTGTAGCTGTTTGATTATCGATTTTTTTACCGACCTGATCGTGTTCTTCGAACTGTTTCCGACCGCGTATCTTGTATGCGTTTTTATTCTCGGGCTATGCGTTGGCAGCTTCCTCAATGTGGTCATCTATCGGCTACCGATAATGATGCAAAATGAATGGCGTCACGACTGTCTCGAGTTTCTCGAACAACCCCCGGAACCTGAAAAAGATAAATTCAACCTTACCGTACCCAGATCCCGATGTGGACACTGCGGCCACGCCATTAGTGCATGGGAGAATATTCCAATCCTGAGTTATATTGCGTTGCGCGGGAAGTGCGCCGGGTGCAAGACGCCAATTTCTATACAATATCCGGTCATCGAGCTATTTACCGCCCTGGTCTCGCTGCTGGTGGGATGGCATTTTGGCGTTAGTCTTCAGGCGCTGGGCGCACTGGTATTCAGCTGGTGCCTGATAGCCGCCAGTGGCATCGATATTGGGCACAAGTTGTTACCCGACTCGATCACCCTGCCCCTGCTTTGGCTCGGTTTACTGCTCGCGCTGTTTAATGTATTCATCGACCTGGAGACCAGCGTCATCGGCGCAATCTGCGGATACATGAGCCTGTGGAGTATATTTATCGTCTTCAAACTGATTACCGGGAAAGAAGGCATGGGGCATGGCGATTTCAAACTACTCGCGATGTTGGGGGCCTGGACTGGATGGAAAATGCTATTTGTTATTGTCCTCACTTCATCGCTGGTCGGTGCAATAGTTGGTATCACGATGATCTTGCTGAAAAAAACCGAACGCGGCACCCAGATCCCGTTCGGACCTTACCTGGCAGCTGCAGGTTGGCTCAGTCTGCTGTGGGGGTCAGAAATTTTGCAGTTTTACTTCGGCTTTTTGTAGGCCAGCGCCATGCTCAGGGTTGGACTCACAGGTGGTATCGCTTCAGGAAAAACCACTATCAGCGATCTGTTTTCCAGTCTTGGCGTACCCGTTATCGATACCGATTTGATCAGTCATCAGCTACTAGAGTTGGGTCGACCCGGCTATGAAAAGGTGGTCGGGCATTTCGGCGATAAACTGTTAGACAAGCATCGGCAAATTGATCGGCGCAGGCTGAGGCGTATCGTGTTTGACGATGAAGTTGAGAAGCACTGGCTCGAAGCTACTTTGCACCCGATTATTTATCGGCAAACACAGCAACAAATAGAGCATTACAGAACGACAGACTATGTCATAGTGGTAGTCCCCTTATTGTTTGAAGCTGATTTTCAGACGCTGGTAAACCGGATTCTGGTGATAGATTGTTGCCCACAAACTCAAATCAGACGTTTGACAGCGAGGGACCAGATCGACTTAAAATTAGCGCGGCTGATGCTTGCCCAGCAGTGGACCAACGAGGCACGGTTGGAACAGGCTGATGATGTGATTCACAACGGCAGCACCCTGGACAGGGACCTGGATCAACAGGTCGCTGAGCTGCATCAGAAATATCTTTTACTGGCGGATTGAGCAAATTGGTTGTGTATCAGTTTCTATCTCTCCCTGTAAATTGCTGGCTAATTCGGCTGACTCGTATTTTCCAGATTTTTTCAGTTATACTCCCCGAACTTTGAGGCATCAGGAGCAAAATGCCAGTCAAAAATCAAATTTTTGAACAGCCGCTAAACGAGCGCATTCGCATGTGTCTGCGTATAGAAACACTAATGAGCCGGGTTCACTACTATATGGCGCTAAAGGGCGACTGGAGCGGTTATAGCGCCTTGCTAGGCATACTCGAGATAACTGCTTTACTGGAACGCGGTGATTTCAAGCAGGAGCTGATAAAAGAGCTGGAACGTCATTATAGCTCGCTGAAATCGCTCGCTTCACACGAGGGAGTCGACAAATCCAGGCTTGATTTAACCCTGAGCAAGCAAAAGAACGCGATCGACCGAATCCACCGACTGGATGGTAAACTGGGTGAACATTTAAAACGTATCGAGTTTTTACTTACCATTAAACAACGTACTACCCTACCCGGTGGTAATTGTGACTTCGACGTGCCCGCCTTACGGTTCTGGTTAAACCAGAGCCATGAATACCGACTAAAGGACCTGCATCGATGGGCTGCGCCATATGTCGAGCTCGATTCGGTTATCGAACTAGTATTGAGCGTAATCAGAGACAGTGCAGAGCCCAAACAGGTCACCGCAGAAAAAGGTTTCTATCAGGAAGATTTAGACCCTAAGCAATCAAATCAGCTACTTCGAATCAGCATTCCTGCCAGCTGCGACTACTATCCGGAAATCAGCGCGGGTAAGCATCGTTATTCAGTGCGCTTCCTGAATCCGCTGCCCACCGATAAAATTCCGACCCAGGTCAAGCGCGATGTTCCTTTTTTACTATGGCGATGTTCGCTATAGCCTGTATTACCGGCATATCAGCTTCGGGAAATTGATACCTACCCAGTTCATCGATGGCGATCCATCGCAGCTCCTGACCTTCGCGGGCGCTAACATTGCCTCTAAAGGATACCACTTCCCAGACATCGAGCAGTATTTTTCGGTCCTCGTACTGGTGGCTGACCTGCTTAAACCCTCTGGCTTTAACGGACACAATATCAATCTCTTCCCGGAGCTCCCGATCCAGGGCCTGCCGCCGAGATTCACCGGGTTCTATTTTGCCCCCGGGTAATTCCCAAAAACCCTCTAAATGTTTGCCTTTCTGCCGTTTTGAAATTAAAAATCTGTGATCTTTACCGGGTTGCCAGATGATTGCCGCGACCACATGAGTCATTTCGCCTGCTGCCGAAGTTTTTGATTCGATCAACTACGATACTCGGCGTTAATTTTTACATAGTCGTAAGAGAGGTCCGATGTCCAGACGGTGGCTTTCGAATCACCCTGCCCGAGACTGACGCCAATTTTAATATTTTCCCTGTCCATTTCAGCCTGTCCTAGTTCTTCCCGATAATCAGTGTCGGGCAATCCGTTTCGCAACAGGCAGGTATCACCCAGAAACAGGTCAACGGTATCGATATTCAGCGTATCAATTTTTGCACGGCCCACCGCGGCCAGGATTCGCCCCCAGTTGGGATCAGAGGCAAACAGCGCAGTTTTTACCAATGGCGAGTGTGCGATTGTAAAAGCCACCTCTCGCGCATCGGTTTCGGACCGGGCCTGCTGGACTTCGATTTCGACGAACTTGGTTGCACCTTCCGCATCGCGAATAATCGACTGTGACAGGTGCTGAAAGACTCGGATCAAAGCTTGCAGAAATTGATTATTCTGGGCTTCAATTTTCTTAGCCGATTTGCCCGTTGCAATCAATATGCAGGCATCATTGGTCGAGGTATCGCCGTCCACCGTGATTGCATTAAACGAGCAACCGATTACCTGACGTAAATAGCCATCTAATACTGACTGTTCTATTTCAGCATCGGTAGCGACAAATGCCAGCATGGTCGCCATATCCGGCTTGATCATGCCTGATCCTTTGGTGATGCCTGTAATCGTAACGGCTTTCCCGTCTTCGAGTGTTATCTGCTCACTGACCGCCTTTGCCATAGTATCTGTCGTCATGATACCCTCGGCGGCGCCTAGCCAACCATGTTGACTCAACTGTGTTAACAGATCCGGAATAGCCTGGGTGATTTTATTCACGGGCAAATTTGCCGCGATGACCCCTGTGGAAAACGGCAATACGGATGCAGTGGGAATGCTAGCGTGATCGGCAATTTCCTGACAACATCGAATAGCAGCCCGGTAACCCGAATCGCCAGTGCCGGCATTCGCATTACCCGAATTTATCAGCAGATATTTAACCGCTACATCCTGCTGCAGATGCTCTCTTGAGACGACCACAGGCGCTGCGCAAAAACTGTTAGTGGTAAATACCGCTGCAAGAGTTGCCCCTTCGGCAATTTCTATGAGTACCAGATCCCCGGCGTTTTCATCTGCTTTTATGCCACTATGGACAGAGGCCAGTCGCACACCGTCGATTTCCTGTAGCTGCCCGGGACTGATCAATCCGACTGACATATCCGGCTTACTACAGTTTGCCGTGACATTGCTTGAATTTTTTCCCGGATCCACACCAACAGGGTTGGTTTCGCCCCATCTTTTTTTCTTTCCTGACATAGGGCTGATGTTCTGGCGCTCGATCTTCATCAGCGCTCAAGGGGCTGTTCGCAGAAGCGTGCTCCATCTTAATATTTTCATCCTCGGTGTGACTTCTCTCAAGGGCATCGACCTGCTCTTCACTTCTGATTTGTACCCGTGTAAGATTTTGAATTGCCTCGTATTTTATGCCTTCCAGCATATCCGTAAACATTTCGAATGACTCGCGCTTGTACTCCTGGACCGGATTTTTCTGTGCATAACCACGTAATCCGATCCCCTGCCGCAAATAATCCATCGCCGCCAGATGTTCCTTCCAGTGCCGATCCAGTACCATTAACATTAAATCCTTTTCGTAACGACTGATAATTTCTTCGCCTAGCAGGTCGACCTTGCCCTGATATTCCTGCTCGAAATGCTCAATAATTTTTCCTAATATGGCTCCATCATCGATCTGGTCGTCGTCATCCAGCCATTTCTGTACTGGCAACACGATTCCAAATTCATTCGACAGTGACTGTTCCAGATCGGTAACCCGCCATTGTTCTTCAATCGAGTTAACCGGGATATTGCTTCTGAATACTTCTTCCACCACGTCCAGTCGCATATTCTTGATTGCTTCGGTGATATTACCGGCGCGCAATAGATCGTCGCGCTGTTGATAGATGACTTTTCGTTGATCATTGGCAACATCATCGTATTCCAGCAGCTGCTTGCGAATATCGAAGTTATGCGCCTCCACCTTGCGCTGGGCATTCTCGATCGCCTTGCTGACCCATGGGTGTTCAATAGCCTCACCCTCAGCCATACCTAATTTTTGCATCAAACCAGATACCTTCTCAGACGCGAATATTCGCATCAAACTATCTTCCATCGACAAATAGAAGCGAGTTGACCCAGGGTCACCCTGTCGACCCGAACGGCCTCGAAGCTGATTGTCGATACGACGCGATTCGTGTCTCTCGGTACCAATGATATGCAAACCACCGGCCGCGATTACCTTTTGATGCAAGACCTGCCACTCGGCATCTATCTGCTCCCGTTTGGCGATCTCTTCTTCTGGAATTTCTTTTAAATGGACTTCAAGATTGCCACCAAGCACGATGTCGGTTCCCCGGCCAGCCATATTGGTGGCGATGGTGACCGTGCCCGGAATTCCAGCGTCGGCGATAATCTTGGCTTCACGTTCGTGTTGCTTGGCATTCAATATCTGATGTTTAATCTTTTCCTTGTCGAGTAAGCCGGATAATAATTCCGAAGTTTCAATCGAAGTGGTGCCAACCAGTACCGGTTGACCAATTTTTACACAGTTCTCGATATCTTCGATAATTGCATTATATTTTTCCCCGACGGTGAGATAAATCAAATCGCCCTTATTGTCGCGAATCATCGGCATGTTGGTAGGCACAACCACCACTTCGAGACCATAGATTTGCTGAAATTCAAATGCCTCGGTATCGGCGGTACCGGTCATACCCGAAAGCTTATTATACAGACGAAAATAATTTTGAAACGTTATCGACGCAATGGTCTGGTTTTCGTGCTGAATACTGACGTTTTCCTTGGCTTCGATCGCCTGATGCAATCCCTCAGACCAGCGTCGGCCCGGCATCGTGCGACCGGTAAATTCGTCGACGATAACAATTTGCCCATCCTGCACGATATAGTCGACGTCACGGCTATAGATTGAGTGTGCCCTTAAACCGGCACCGAGATGGTGTACCAGCGCAATATTTGCAGCCTCATACAAACTCTCTCCCTGATTCAACAAACCCGCTTCGCTCATCAGTTTTTCGGCAGTATCGTGCCCCTGTTCAGTCAGAAATGCCTGCTTGGTCTTTTCTTCAACGGTGTAGTCACCGGGCCCGTCTTCGGTTTCAACCCGGGATAGTTTAGGGATGATATGATTGATTCGGGTATAGAGTTCGGAGCTATCACTGGCCTGCCCGGAAATAATTAATGGCGTACGGGCTTCGTCGATCAGAATAGAGTCGACTTCGTCGACGATGGCAAAATTGAGTTCTCGCTGTACGCGGTCTTCGAGAGCGAAACTCAGATTGTCGTGCATATAGTCAAAGCCGAACTGATTATTGGTGCCGTAGGTAATATCCGCCTGGTAAGCTTCACGTTTAGCGTTGTAATCCATCGTGCTTAATACAACGCCGACGCTAAGACCGAGAAAATTATAGAGCTGACCCATCCACACGGTGTCGCGTTCCGCCAGGTAATCATTAACCGTTACTATATGGACCCCTTTCCCGCTCAATGCATTCAAATAGGCCGCCAGGGTCGCCACCAGGGTTTTACCCTCACCGGTACGCATTTCGGTAATCTGATTATTGTTCAATATCATTGCGCCGATAAGCTGTACATCGTAGTGGCGCATGCCCAGTACACGCACCGATGCTTCGCGGCAAGCTGCGAAAGCCTCATCGAGCAGTTGTTCGAGTGTCTCTCCAGACGCAAATCGCTGTTTTAATTCAGTCGTTTTATGTTTGAGTTGATCGTCAGTCAAAGCCTGCATTTCAGCTTCGAGTGCATTAATGCTAACGATACGCTGGGTTAAATTCTTGATGATTCGGTCATTGCGGCTACCGAAAAGTTTTCTAGTTATTTTTGACAGCATCGCGCGTACCACATAATGGTCAGAATCTTAAATTAACCCGGACATTTTATGAATCGCCGCGATGATTGCACAGGACTTAGTTTTCTCTCGAGATATTCCGAAGAAGTGGCGGACCAATGGATCCGGCCGACTGAGAAAAATCTCGAGAGGAAACAAAGGACAAGCAAGGGCGCGAGCATATTTATGAAATGTTCGGGTTAAGTGGAGGCTATTTCGGAGATAGCAAGACTGGTGCTGCAAATATCAGGACTGGCAATCAATTCGATGCGCGTATAAATTTCACCGGATCGATCTGACGACCATTTTTCAGTACTTCAAAATGTACATGAGGGCCGGTTGAACGGCCTGTAGATCCTATTTCAGCAATTTTAAATCCTTTTTCGACAGTATCGCCTACTGAAACCAGAATTTTTGAATGATGTGCGTAACGTGTGACATAGCCATTGCCATGTGCGATATCTATAACATTGCCAAAACCATAGCGTCTGCCGGCATAGGTAACAACACCTTTAGCTACGGCAATGACCTCGCCACCCATTTTGCCCGCAAAGTCGATACCCTTATGCAATTCCTTGCGACCACTAATAGGATGCGTGCGCATTCCGAAATACGAAGACAGCCATCCTTTAAGCAGAGGGCGCCCCCTGGGTTGCACCTCTTTTTGCAAATTTTCGAGCATTACGATATCTTCGAGTACGTCTAGCTGGTCTTCACGATTGGCAAGATCCAGGCTTAATTTCTCGATCGCCAATGCAAGTTCGGGTGATTGTAATCCTCTTTGCGGGCCTGTTTCGGGACCACCCAACGCGGGTGTATTATTAAAATCAAATTCACCCCGGTCTATATTCGCCATTTGGATTAATTTCTGACCCAGGGCATCAAGACGCATTACATGAGCCTGCAAAAGACCCAGACGTGACGACAAGGCGTCGATATCTGCGTCTGCCTCCTGTCCAATATTTTCAAGGCGCACTTGCTGCAGGCGAATTTCCTCCTGCCATTCGTCGATTAAGGCCTGATTTTTATTGGGTGGGTTAAGCGTATATCCGAAGTAGACCGCGCCAGCGCCTAGTCCGCCTATCATTACCACGAGTAAAAGGAAATTCAGTGGTTTGGTCAAATTGAGACTGCATATCTGACCTTTGTTGGATGACAGGAAGAGGATATTCACGCAATGGCCCTATCAAGCTTCTACCGGTTGTGCGTACGAAATCGGGGCGGTGGTCGCATCCTCAAAGATTACTTCCTCCCAGGCTTCTTTGTCTTCCATCAATGTGCGCAGCAATCGATTATTTAGCGCATGACCTGATTTGTAACCGGAGAAGGCACCGATCAGGCTATGACCGAGCAGGTACAAATCACCGATTGAATCTAGAATTTTATGTTTTACAAATTCATTATTGTAGCGCAGGCCGTCTTCATTCAGGACACGGTAGTCATCCAGCACTATGGCATTGTCCTGGCTGCCTCCGAGAGCCAGATTACTGGAACGCAAATACTCAATATCTTTCTGAAAACCGAATGTTCGGGCGCGACTGACTTCTTTGACAAATGAGGTGGTCGAGAAGTTTATAACGCAAGTCTGCATCTGTTGGTTAAACAACGGGTGGTCGAAATCGATCTGGAAGCTTACCTTAAAACCGTTGAAGGGGGCAAATTCCACCCATTTATCGCCTTCTTCGACGCGCACAGCTTTCTTGATTCGGATAAATTTTTTCGCTGCATTTTGTTCGACAATGCCTGCAGATTGAATCAGAAATACAAAGGGTCCGGCGCTGCCGTCCATAATCGGCACTTCGTCGGCACTCAGATCAATATAGGCGTTATCGATACCCAATCCGGCAATGGCCGATAACAGATGTTCGACGGTTGAGATTCGTACTTCGCCTTCGACTAACGTGGTTGAAAGGTTAGTGTCTCCAACTTTTTCAGGGCGAGCCAGTATTTCCACTGGTTCGTCGAGATCAACTCGCCTGAATCTGATACCCGAATCTATCGGTGCGGAGCGCAATGTTAAATAGACTTTTTTCCCTGTATGCAATCCAACGCCCATGGCGCGAATCACATTTTTCAAAGTGCGCTGTTTTATCAAGGTTTTTACCTAAAATATATGAATGAATTTAAGAGCTTTGGCGGCCGAGCTGAAGGTCTCGCCAACGGGCTTGCAATAATGTGACAATTTTCTCAATAAATCAATCTAAATTGTGGTAAGACGGTATCAAATCACTGAATAACAACAACTTTAGTTTTACTCAGATTATGTCATCGATCTTAACGCCGACGAATATGATTGACTACATCTCAGGTACTCCAGGATGCAATAATTTCAACTTCCCGATTAATTTCTCTAAAAATGGCACCGAAGCATATTTGCTTTGATTACCGTTACTTACGCCCATTATTATAGATCAGATATTTCACCCTGCTGCCTTAATTGATCATTATTACAATGACATAATTACGAAAATTCCGGACAGCTGTAGAACCGGGCCTGCTGTTTTTAAAATGGGGACCGCAGCACGGCGGATTGCGCAATTCTATAGATCGAGAAACTGGTTCCGGTAGTACTTTAATTCGTTGATAGAATCCAGGATATCGTCGAGTGCCAGGTGCGCAGACTTTTTTTCAAAACCGTCTAAAATCCCGGGCTTCCAACGATTCGCCAATTCGTTCAGCGTACTCACATCCAGATTTCGATAATGGAAGAATGCTTCCAGTTCGGGCATTAGTCGGGCCATAAAACGACGATCCTGGCAAATGCTATTGCCACACATCGGTGATTTTCCCTGGCTTACATGTTGCTGCAGGAAAGCCAATGTTTCGACCTCGGCATCGCCTATACTATGAGAGCTATCTGCCACCCTGGCAGTCAATCCGGAATCGCCATGGTGTTGCGTATTCCAGTTGTCCATCGCACTCATGATCGATAAAGGCTGGCGAATTGCGATCACCGGGCCCTGCGCCAGTATTTCGAGATTACTGTCGGTTACCACAGTTGCAATTTCGATAATTTGATCCTGTTGCGTGTCGAGACCGGTCATCTCCAGATCGATCCAGATTAAATTTTTGTCGTCAACGCCCATCAAGGCACTCCTGTTCGGTTGGGTTATTAGAGCAGTTTTGCTTTCTCCGATTTGTTATCCAGCACCATTACCGTTACTTAAGGTAGAGGAAGGAATGGAGGCTCTTATTCTATAAAAAAGCACATGAATTGGGTTAAACTATAGCAAGTTTTAATTCGGTTAGTCGATTCATGCACAGTTTCACATTACTGTTTTTATTTTTTCTAGTCGCGTCGGTGGTAGTACGGTTGTGGTTATCACGGCGACAGATCAATCACATACAGGCGCATAAAAACCGGGTGCCCGAGGCATTTTCTGACAAAATCAGCCTGCAAGATCATCAAAAGGCCGCCGAGTATTCCTGCACTAAACTGCGCGTAGGTCGTGTATCGCTAGCCTGGGATACCACATGGCTATTGTTCTGGACTTTAGGTGGAGGACTCAGTGCTATTGATATCTGGTGGACAGGTTATGCACTGACACCTTTGCTTAACGGAATCGCAGTGATCGCTTCCCTGCTCATAATAGCTTCTATTCTGGATTTGCCTTTTTCACTCTACAACACTTTCGTTGTCGAGCATAGATTTGGATTTAACCAGACTACCTGGCAGACCTGGTTACAGGATTTATTCAAGGCCGCGTTGCTGATGCTGGTTCTTGGTCTACCGCTAATTGCTATCATATTGTGGTTAATGAATCAGGCGGGGCAGTATTGGTGGCTGTATGCGTGGCTGGTATGGACCGGCTTCTCACTATTAATGATCTGGGCGTGGCCAACATTCATCGCACCGCTGTTCAATCAATTTAGTGCCCTCGACGATACCTCGTTAAAGGCCCGTATCGATGATCTCCTGCAGCGTTGTGGATTTAACAGCCAGGGCGTCTTTGTCATCGACGGATCAAAAAGATCATCGCACGGCAATGCTTATTTCACCGGCTTTGGTAAAAACAAGCGTATTGTATTTTACGACACCCTTCTCGAGACCCTGTCCGACAACGAAGTCGAAGCCGTACTCGCGCATGAACTGGGGCATTTCAAACGCCACCATATCAAAAAATCGCTGGTCATATCATTGCTTACCACGTTGCTGGGTTTCGCTCTACTTGCCTGGCTAATGCAATCACCATGGTTTTATTCCGCACTGGGTGTTGAAAACATGGCAACCCATACCGCACTGCTCCTGTTTGTTCTGGTGATGCCCGTATTTACTTATTTTGTCAGCCCATTGTTTTCTGCCTTGTCACGCAAACACGAATTCGAAGCCGACGAATTTGCCAAATCCAACAGCGACTATCGTGCCCTGATATCGGCCCTTGTGACTATGTATCGTGACAATGCCAGCACACTCACTCCCGATCCAGTGCACTCGATGTTTTACGATTCGCATCCACCCGCCTCGATCCGCATCAACCACTTAAAGTCTGTTGCCGGAAAATCGGCATAGACCTCTCTCGCGTACCCAGTCAATCCTCGATGCAGACAGGTCAGTGAAGCAACTAGTCAGCACCCAGTCTAATAGCGATTTCAATACTGCTCCGAAATTAGGCAGCGGTGATTACCAGGATTCAATGGCAGCAAATGACTACCTGAACGATGACCCGAAACGACGCGTTGAGGTGATGAATGTGAAATACGGAACCTGTGGTCGGGCGTAAACTTAGTCAGCACCAACAAAAACGCATCCAGCGCGCGCAGGATGCAATATCCTCCAGTGACGAAGGCCATTTTGAAGGCCTCGTTATCTCGCACCATGGTGGTATGGTCCTGGTCGAGTCAGACGATGCAGAATTAAGTGAGTGCAGCGTAAAATCAAATCTGGGCACCCTGGTGTGCGGCGACAGGGTTGTCTGCGAAATAATGGGTGATGCTGAGTGCCGCGTGATATCAATATTGCCGCGCAATAATTTATTACAACGCATCGATGGATTTGGCCAGGTTAAATCAGTTGCGGCCAATCTGACTCAAATCGTGGTTTGTCTGTCGGTCATGCCCGAACCTAATTTATACCTGCTCGACCAGTATTTAATTTCAGCCGAGCAGCAAGGTATCAACCCGATTATTCTACTCAACAAAATCGATTTACTTGCAGCGGAAATGCAGGATCCATTTCGACTCGAATCAATCTACCAGCCATTGGGATATACCGTGCTTTTTACCAGCGTTATATCCGGACAGGGCATGGAAACACTCACGTCATTATTTAATCATCAGACCACTATACTGGGTGGCGTTTCCGGAGTGGGAAAATCATCGATTACCCAGGCTTTGCTACCCGAAGCCGACATCAAGATCGGTGATATTTCTGATGCCAACGAAGAAGGCAGGCACACGACAAGAACCAGTCGACTGTATCATTTAGCGAACAGCGGACATTTGATCGATACACCTGGCGTGCGTGGATTTAATCCGGCATTCGATCAAAATTCTTCGTTCAGCGCCGGGTTTCGTGAAATAGACCGTTTCGCCGCTAACTGTCGATTTGCCAACTGCCAGCACATTAAGGAACCAGATTGTACAGTAATCGCGGCGCTGTCACGTGGTGAAATTGCCGACTCCCGCTATCAGCATTACCTGAAAATGATCGATCAACTAAAGTCCTAGCCGCCAAGCCCACGCAGTTGCTTACCGCCTAGCAAGTGCATATGGACATGGAATACCACCTGGCAACCATGTTGATTGCAATTCATCACCAGGCGGTAGCCATCCTCGGCGATCCCTTCCTGGATAGCAATCTTTTGCGCTGTCAAAACCATTTTACCAACCAGTTCCGCATGCGCTGGCTGAACATCGTTAAGCGTTGCAATTTCTACTTTCGGTATGATTAAAACGTGTACCGGGGCCTGGGGATTAATATCCCGGAAGGCCATAATTTCATCATCTTCGTATACCACATCGGCAGGTAGCTCGTGCCGGATGATCTTTGAAAATATAGTTTCTGACATACCTCTCTCCTTTTTTAATCGTATTTCTGGCGTCCCGACAAGGCTCTTGACAGGGTGCCGCTATCGACATACTCGAGTTCGCCACCAAGCGGAATTCCCCGCGCCAGGCGGCTAATACTGATAGTGAATTTTCGCGCGATATCGGCAACAAACTGGGCGGTTATATCACCTTCTACGGTTGCGCTGGTAGCCAGGATAATTTCCCTGACCAGGCCCTGCTTTAAATGATCATCAAGAATATCCAGGCCCAGCTGATCGGGCCCGATACCATCGAGCGGTGACAATCGACCCAGTAGTACAAAATATAAGCCCTGGAAGGCACCGGACGCCTCTATGGCGAGAACATCAGCAGGGGTTTCGACAATACACAAGCTAGCCGGGTTGCGTTTCTGATTCCCACAGATCTCACATAAATCGGTGTCAGAAAAGTTCCTGCATTGTTTGCAATGCTGCACTTTTTCAAGTGCTGCAATGGTAGCATCCGCAATTCTTTTAGCACCGGCCTGGTCGCGTTCAATTAAATATAGTGCCATACGCTGGGCAGATTTCTGTCCCACCCCGGGCAGGCATTTCAAGGCATTAACCAATTCTGTCAGTGATGGTGATGACGACATTTGTTGTTCGACCACTAGAAGGGTAATTTAAATCCGGGCGGCAGATTCAGTCCCGAGGTCATTTCCTGCATGACTTCAGCATTGCTTTTCTCTACCTTATGCACCGCATCGTTAATCGCCGCAGCTACCAGGTCCTCGAGCATATCCTTGTCTTCACCGACCAGAGAGGGGTCAATCCTGATACGATTCACTTCGTGCGTTCCACACATAATGACCTGGACCAGGCCACCGCCAGATTCACCGGTGACCTCCTTATTCGCCAGTTGTTTTTGCGCGTTTTGCATATTTTCCTGCATTTCCTGCGCTTTTTTCATCATCTCACCGAGTGCGCCTTTCATAGTATTTCCTCTGCTAAATGTCACTAAACCTAAATATGACCGTCTATCGGTTGATTTTTCTGACACTGGATTCGACTAACTCCGCACCAAATGCGTCATTCAATTTTTTAACAATGCGATCCTGCCGTATTTCTTCGATAGTAGCCTGCTTTTGGTCCTGAAGTGCACGCTGTTTATACTGCTGTGGCGTCTCCACTTCCGGTTCATCCTGCGCAAGTAATTCCAGCTTTAATGATACTCCAAGTTTTATTTCAATCGCCTGTCTAATTTCATCCTCAATGGCTGGATTTACCAGTTCGAGTATTTCACGGGTTAAATTCAGACAAATATAATCCTCTTGCAGGGTTTCGAGCGTGCTGTTCAATGCGATCTCCAGCGCTAGTCCGTGCAGACCGAGTTCACCGGCAAAGCTAGACCAGTGAATCGAATCATCGTTTTCAGGTTCGATTTGTCGTCTCTGTTCGACCGGTTGCCTGTCGGGCTCGGGTTGCCGATCTTCTATTTGAGAAAAATTGCTGTTATCGAGACTGTTGCCCGCGCTGATAATGGCTGAATCTGATACGGGCTGCTCCTGTCCACCGGGATCTCTCTGAGCCTCTTCAACCACTGCGGTGGTTTTAGATGCCAGCTTCCCTGTCACCTGCTTCCCGGAAACCAATTCAGGCTGAATTACAGGCTTTTTTTTTCCGCTGTTATCTGCGGTGTTGATTCGACATCGGGTGAAAAAGCGAGCAGCCTGAGCATAAGCATTTCAAATCCAAGCGCCTGGTCCGGACTAATATCCAGGTCATGTCGGCCCTGCAGCAAAATCTGATAGTAAAGTTGAGATTCTTCGATTGACATCTGTGTCGCTAAACCGGCTATTCGTTCGTCTAGTAAGTCGTTCTCCGATTCAACATTGATTCCACCCTGGTGTAGCGCTATCTGCTGTAACAGCGATATCATTTCGGCGCAGACACGCTGATAGTCGGGATTGTGCGAAATGATATTTCTGGCCTCCCGAATCATTGCTGCCGAGTCCTGAAGCAATAGCGCGTCGATCAGTTTGAACAGGTAATCACCTGATACTGCACCCAGCATGGCCTCAACGGTGTCCTGCAATACGGAACCTGCACCATAGGCGATAGCCTGGTCAAGCAAGCTCAGGGCATCACGCATACTGCCATCCGCAGCACTTGCCAACGACGCCAATGCGCCCAGCTCGAATTCAATCTTCTCTTCGTCAAGCAGGTACTGTAGATGGGTTTGTATCTGTTGCTTTAACATCCGCTTCAGATTGAATTGCAGACACCTGGACAGGACAGTCACCGGTAATTTTTGCGGATCGGTTGTTGCAAGCAAAAACTTGATATGCGGCGGCGGTTCTTCCAGTGTTTTGAGCAGCGCATTAAAGCTGTGTTTAGTCAGCATGTGCACCTCGTCGATCAGATAAATCTTGAATCTTCCGCGCGTCGGTGCGTACTGGACGTTGTCGAGCAACTCCCGCATATCGTCGACCCCGGTACGCGAAGCTGCATCGATTTCGATCAGATCGACGCTTCGTCCTTCATCAATTTCAAGACAGGAAGAGCATTTACCACAGGGTTTTGAACTGATTCCAGTTTCACAATTCAGTGATTTGGCGAATATACGCGCGATCGTGGTTTTACCGACACCACGTGTGCCGGAAAACAGGTAGGCATGATGCAGGCGTCCACTATCCAGTGCATTGATCAGCGCCTGTAACACATGCTGCTGCCCGACCATTTGCTCGAAATTGGCCGGGCGCCACTTCCGAGCCAGTACCTGGTAACTCATAATCCTGACCCGAATATCGCAGGGAAGCGATGATGGATTATGGCTTTTTCGACTGATTTCATATCACCAGGTACGACCCGATAAAACCGAAAAGTACACTTCGCAACTGAACAGCGCCCGGGTAAATCTTGCAGGATATGGTATTGAGTTCGATCATTCGGTACCGCTTAATAAATTGGAGGCGACCTGAATCAGCACACCTTCGCACCCAATGTCTTTGCTACCGTTGCTCCCTTCCGGGCCTGGCGGGATTTACAAATAATCGTCACGAAGGGACCGAAGCAGGTCACCATTGCAAGTGCGAAATAATATAGCGACTGGCGTTAAATTGAAAGGCAGGTTTTGCTTGTCATCGCAGGAAATTGAAACGAGAATAGTCTTCCCCTTGCCAGTAGCTAATTGCCTTCGTAAATATGGCCAAAAAGAAAAAATCGGGTTCCAGTAATAATACCATTGCGTTAAATCGTATAGTGCGTCACGACTATGCCATCGAAGACGACCTGGAGGTTGGCATTGTGCTACAGGGCTGGGAAGTGAAAAGTTTGCGCAACAAAAATCTGCTACTCAAGGAAAGCTACGTGATGGCCAAAAACGGCGAACTCTGGCTAATCGGGGCCCACATCAGCCCGTTAAATACGGCCTCGACGCACATTACCCCGGAACCCAGGCGCACTCGAAAATTACTCGCACATCAAACCGAAATCGACCGTTTGGCAGGGCTGGTGGATCGACGTGGGTACACACTGGTGGCAATGTCTGCTTATTGGAGCCGCGGTCGTGCAAAAATTAAAATCGGCCTGGGTAAAGGTAAAAAACATCACGACAAGAGAGCTACCGAGAAGGATCGAGACTGGCAGCGCGACAAGGCCAGAATTATGAAACATTCCTGACGATATTACCGCCAGACGGGATCCTCACACTGCTCCTGTAAAAATTTCAGATAGTCGCGATGAGCCTGTTCGGACTCGGCATCGCCATTCCATATCGGTAATGACCCTTTACGCTTGATCGCCCGACGCGAGGTAATCGCATGGACTGGATCCATATTGTTGTCTAGTTCATCAAGATTCAGCGCCGTTTGACCACCTGTCATGATCAAATAGACATCCGCCAGAATTCGCGCATCCAGTAAAGCACCATGCAGGCTACGCTGGCTGATGTCTATATCGTAGCGCCTGCATAGCGCATCCAGGTTATTTTTCTGGCCTGGATGTTTCTCACGTGCCATTACCAGTGTATCGAGCACGCTGCAAAATTGATCGATGGTATCAGTTGCCTTATCGAGCTTGCTCAACTCATGGTTGAGAAAACCCACATCAAATGGCGCATTGTGAATCACCAGCTCTGCGCCACTGATATAGTTGATAAAGTCCTGGGCAATTTCGTGAAAGCGAGGCTTGTCCTGCAAGGACTCATTACTGATCCCATGAACTTCGAAAGCACCCGTATCGATTTCGCGATCCGGGTTAATGTAATGGTGCCAGTAATTATCGGTAACACGACGATCGATCAATTCAACGCAGCCAATTTCGATGATACGATGATCCCGGCTGGTTTCGAGACCTGTAGTTTCGGTATCGAGTACTATTTGTCTCATGTTTCTCCCATCGCCTGATCTATCGCTACGTTTGCCAGCTGATCGGCCCTTTCATTGCCCTCGATGCCGGTATGCCCTTTAACCCAGTGCCAGTTAATTTTGTGTTTTTTCACCTGTTCGTCGAGTAATTGCCATAAATCAACATTTTTAACTGGTTTTTTTGCCGCGGTTTTCCACCCATTCGTCTTCCAGCTTTCGATCCATTCGCTAATGCCCTGCAGTACATATTTGGAGTCCGTATTAAGTTCTATATCGCAAGTTCGACTGAGCGCTCGGAGACCCTCGATCGCAGCGGTCAATTCCATCCGGTTGTTAGTCGTTTTAGGTTCATATCCGCTCAATGTTTTATTCTGATCCCGGTAGCTTAATATAACACCCCAACCGCCGGGACCCGGGTTGCCCCGACAGGCGCCATCGGTATACATGACTACTTTATTTGTCATATTTCATTCCGCGGCCAACATTGGGACGAGCTATTTTACCCGGCAATAATTTACGTGTTACCCAGCGATGACGAACCGGCGTCATCGGTGAAATATTCTTGTCGAACACCAGCACATTCAGTGCGCCGGAAAACTTGAACCAGCTTTTCAGACCCTTTTCCAGCCATGATTGCCGATGCCTTACTGACGCGCGATTTATCGGTGGCATATAACCGATTCGATAATGCTTTTGCTGATCGAAACCGAGTAGTTGCATCCAGTCCGTCAGGCGCCTGGCCGTATAATAGTGCCCTCCCCAAGGCGCCTGTTCCAGCCAGGACTGGAAGAAATGACGTATCCCCCACAGCGACAGCGGATTAAAATCTATGATGATCAGCTTTCCCTCCGGAATCAATACCCGCGAGGCTTCGCGTAATATCGCATGAGGCTCAGTGGTATTTGACAAATAATGCATCAGCACCACCAGGTCAACACTATCGTTGGCTACCGGCAACAGGGCTGGATAGGCCTGCAGATCGACACCGGTATTTTCACTCCCTAAACTAAATTGACGCCTCACACGACAGGTTTCGAGTAACCGACTGGCGTGGCTGGTACATCCGATTTGCAGGGCATGATAACCAAAAGTTGTCACTAAAAGCGGATCGAGCCGGGTTTTTAAATCATCAAATAGTTGTTGCCCCAGTGGCTTGTGATACCACTCATCTATATTTTCATAACGCCTTTCGGTAATAAGTTGTCGATAATTTCGCATTTAACTCTGCTATATTGAACTGTACAATGCTCACATTTTAACGCTTATATAAACGCTATACGAATGATTATAAACGGATTAACCAATTTTAGGCGCCACAATCGCCTAATAATGCTGCTGCTATTACCGGTGTTTGTTGGTGCCTGTAATACATTACAACCGGATGTCGGGGTGCAGACTGGGGATGTTCACGAACAGAGAAATTTATCAGAATTCGCGATTTCACAACTAGTCGATACCCAGGATCAAGATTATTTCAGCGCCCCCCCTCCGTATGTAAAACTTTCGATTGAAAATCAGGTTCAGGTCGTTGTCACCGGTGCGACCATATCTGAAATGACCAGTTTCAACAGTTTGCTGCACGAGCCCACCCTGATAAACATCGAAATCAGAAGCGCGATTCCGGACCCGGCCTTTAGACTGGCTCAATCGAGTGGGGTTTTTGTCACACTGCAGCAGGAAACGATTGAAGCGCTCGAAATTCAGAGCAATGCCTGGTATCGGCTTCAAATGGGTATGTCGTTACCCGAAGTCGACAATAAGCGGATAAGTGCTCAATTAAACTGGTACCTGAAACATCGTAGCTATCTGCAGCGGGTAATGCGGCGCGCGGCGCCGATACTACCCTTTGTTCTCGACGAGCTGGAAAAAAAGGATATGCCCACTGAGCTGGCTTTGTTACCGGTGGTGGAGAGTGCCTACCAGGCTTTTGCCTATTCGCACGGCCGGGCCTCGGGACTCTGGCAAATTATACCGTCTACCGGTCGTAATCTGGGCTTGAAGCAAAATTGGTGGTATGACGGGCGCCGTGACATCATCGAATCAACCCGTGCAGCGATTCGCTATCTGGATGGCCTGGCCAGGGAATTCAATGGTGATTGGGATTTGGCGCTCGCTTCCTACAATGCGGGCCCAGGTAGAGTTCGATCGGCTATTCGTTATAACAAGAAAAAAAATCGCCCTGTCGATTTCTGGAACCTCACGCGCCTGCGTAAAGAAACTAAGGATTATGTACCGAAACTCTACGCGCTCAAGCAGATATTCGACAATCCCGAATTATATGGACTCGAAATACTACCAGTCAGTAACGAACTGTCCTATCAGATAGTTGAACTAGACGGGCAGATTGACCTGGCACTCGCCGCAGACCTTGCCGGCATCACTATTAACGAGATATATCAATTGAACCCGGCGTTTAACCGCTGGGCAACACCACCTGATGGCCCACACCGCATATTATTGCCCAGGGATAAAAGCGAAGCGTTTAAATCTGCCCTTCTGAAAGTCCCGGCCGAAAAACGCATCAATTGGGTACGTCACAAGATCAAGAACGGAGAAACTCTGAGTCAGATATCACGCCGATACCGAACCACTACCGCGTTAATCAAGAAGGTCAATAAGATTCGTGGCACCCAGATCCGGGCGGGAAAATATCTGACTATCCCGACCGCAACAAAATCTCTAAGTTCCTACAAACTAAGCGCAAGCGCACGAAAAAGTAAAATTCAAAATACGCCTCGATCTGGCGATAAACAGGTTCACATCGTACGTTCCGGTCAAAGTCTGTGGAGCATTTCCCGCTACTATGGGGTTAATACCGCGTCACTAGCCAGATGGAATGGTATGGCGCCGATCGATACCCTACGCATCGGTCAAAAACTGGTTATCTGGACCAAAAAAGGAGCGGGAACCCAACGCGTGAGTTTAATAGATACCGGTCCCAGGCAGAATTTACAGGCACTGCGCTATACAGTAAGAAAAGGTGATTCCCTGTCGCGTATTGCGGATCGATTCAATGTCCGTGTATCGGATATCAAGCGTTGGAACAGGATCGGCAAGTACCTCCAACCGGGCCAGAAAATAAAGTTGTACGTAGACGTTACCCGTCAATCAGGATAGCTACCGCTAGATAATGCTTAACACCTTTATTTCGGTTAGCCCGTGTTCCTCCCGGGCGCCGGTTGATTTATCGGATACCAACAGCCAGTATAGATTTCAGTAAGCTGTCAATAGCAAAAATAAGCAGATACGTTATGTCGAAAAAAATCGATTCTAAACAGTTAATTGCACTCTCTCCGATCAATTCATTGCATCCTGATAATGTACGCGAGCTGCAGTCTAAAATTTCGGCTTTGGCTTTCGAGCCGGGTTTTTATATCTTCAAGATGGGCGACCACGAGAAAAATCATGTTTATGTTTTAGAGGGTGAAATCGAACTGGTACAGGACAAGAAAGTCATCAAGACTATCAAGGCAGGCACACCAGAAGCTTTACAACCGATAGCACCTGGGTTTCCGCGAACCTCCTCGGCTCGCGCCAGGGGATCAGTCGTCATCACCAAGGTAGATTGCGATATGCTCGACCTGATGCTGACCTGGGACCAGACCGGGACCTATATGGTCGATACCATGGAAGACGACGACGAAACAGACTGGATGTCCAGAATTTTACAAACCCCTGCCTTTCATCGAATTCCAGCTGCCAATATTCAGGCCATTTTTATGCGCATGGAATCGATTAAATATAAAACGGGTGAAAAGATTATTGAGCAGGATCAGGAAGGAGATTATTTTTATATTATCAAGGAGGGCAGGTGCCTGGTTACGCGTTCCACACCAGCCAACCCTAAAGGTGTCAAACTCGCGACCCTGTCGGTGGGAGACAGCTTTGGTGAAGAGGCGTTGATTTCGGATTCGAAGCGAAACGCTACCGTCACAATGTTGTCGGTAGGTCACCTGATGCGGCTCAAAAAAGAAGACTTTATTTCACTATTGAACGAGCCCTTATTGAACTGGGTCAGCTATGATGAGGGCAAAAAACTGGTCGAAGAAGGCGGGGTCTGGCTCGATGTACGATTGCCTGACGAACACGGGGCCGTCAGTATCAAGGGCAGCATTAATATCCCCCTGATATTCCTGCGGATGAAAGCCAGCTCGCTCGATAAAAACAAGAAATACGTCCTCTACTGCGATACCGGGCGTCGAAGTTCAGCAGCATCGTTTCTGTTAAATGAGAAAGAAATCGAATCTTACGTACTCACCGATGGTGTCGATTCGGCGGTAGCCGGAGATTTAACTTCCTGAAGTACCCCGGGGAATCTCGTTTCCTTCACACATTTACGCTGTATTCCGATCTTCCCCGGCAATTCTCCGTGTTGGTACTTATCGTTTAAACATAGCTGTAAAATCGGGAATAAAAGCTATATTAGTAGGGTATCAATATAGATCTTTGTGATCGGCTTCATAAGCGGGTCGAAATCAATCATGATACCCTGTTCGAAAAATAATATTGCCCGGATAATACACACTGGTAATTCGTTTTTGCAGGAACTTGCGGCGAAATTCAAGCCAGCCATAAATAATGGGGTGCGAGTCAATTATTGGTCTGGTTATACATATAAAAACACAACTGTATGATCGTTGCCTGGTATCTGGACGATGGTTTATTCAGAACGCTTTAGAGTATTAAGTTAGAATTTTGGAGAGGGTATGAAAACCCGTTTTTGGAAAAGAAACTGGTTCGCAGGGCTAGCAATAACTATCGTCGTGGTCGTATCGTCAGGCTCCGCCAATATGCAGAGCCTGGAACGTGCGGCCTATGACTGGGGTGTGCAATCAACTACCAGGACACCTTCGGAGAAAATTGCAATCATTGCAATCGACGATGAAAGTATTGCCAATATTGGCCGATGGCCCTGGCCACGCAACCTGCACGCCGAACTGGTAAAAAAACTTGCCGACGGCGGGGCCAAAGTCGTGGGCCAGACTGTATTTTTTCTTGAACCGCAGATTGACCCCGGTGCTATATATATTCGCGACCTGGTCGAGCTTTACTCAAATGCCGGTTTCAATGAACTGCAAACCAATATTGATAAGCTCGGTGTGATGCTGAGAAATGAAGCTGATAGTGGTGGCGCTATCGATATTTTCGAATTTTATCAGCAGTCGCAAATGAGCTCCGTGGTGAACCGGGATATCGAATCGCTCAGATCACGGCTCCTGGAGGCCGAACAATCGCTCAATACCGACTCCAAACTGGCAGAGAGTATTGCACTGGCAGAAAATGTCATATTGGCAATGCCATTTATTCTGGGTGTGCCACGTGGGAAACCCGATCAGGATATGCCCAATTATGTGGTTAGAAATTCGATCATCCAGATCCGCGATCGAGTATCGGCGCAAGGCCAGGGACTTTTTCCAATCAACTCGGTGAATGCGATTCCACCGATCCCCGAAATCGGATCGGTAGCTGCTGCAATTGGCCATTTGAATGCAGTACTTGATATTGACGGTGGCATTAGATCGGAACCCCTGGTACTCAAGTATTACGATCGATACTACCCCTCCCTGTCCCTGCAAATCGCGGCCAGGAGTTTGAACCTGGACAATAACGATATCGGCGTTAACCTAGCTGAAAGCATTGAACTCGGAAGCCTGGTAATAAAAACAAATTCTCAGTTGCAAATGAATACTTTTTTTTATTCGGATAACGATGGCAAAACGGCATTTCAGGTCGACTCTTTCTACGATGTATTGACCGATAAGATTCCACTCGATAAGTACAGAAACAAAATTGTGCTGATTGGCCCAACGGCTATTGGTGTCGGTAGCCCCCAGGTGACACCGATTGATGCCTCAATGCCACCGGTGATTACGCTCGCCCATTCAGTATCCAGTATTCTTAACGAAGATTTTTTTATCGTACCCGAATGGAGCCAATGGGCCCGGCTTGGTACTTTTGCTTTCATCGGACTGTATTTGATGTTCGCGATGCCTTACATGAAGGCAGGTGTCTCTGCATCTATTACATTAATACTTCTGATGGCCCTGATAGTCACCCACTACCAGTTAATGACAGCGCATACTATCTGGATTCAG
>Ga0255050_10000046_pt1 | contig 23392 bp, 19 predicted proteins | sample JV7_2_5_MG_FD_181714 | JGI IMG/M metagenome (GOLD analysis project Ga0255050, IMG submission 181714) | Seawater microbial communities from Jervis Inlet, British Columbia, Canada - JV7_2_5 | ecosystem: Environmental > Aquatic > Marine > Inlet | place: Canada: British Columbia | collected 2016-10-06
AAAATAACGATCGAGTCTCTTGTAATTCGGGATTTGGTCGCCTCAAGCTGATTTCGCGATATATATAGATGTACCCAGCCGATTGTATTCTTGCCTGCACCCTCGGTCTGACCAGGTAATAACACCTCGGGGTGAGATAGGATATGTGAGGTAATTGAACTTCGGACGTAAAAATAATCGTTGACATCACTCGCCTGATACTCCGCTGCGTGTGATTCAGCTCTCTTTATTCCCTGCTGGTCGTAGATCGATGCGAAAATGACATCGTTGGAATCAATTGCCTGAATAAGCCTGGCTCGAAGTTGCTTATCCTGGTCTAAAATCAGATGGCTCTCAGAATCAGTGGCAATATTCCTGGCAATATTCCGCCCATTGCTTTGGAGCAACAAATTTTCTCGTTCGATATTGTCATCGAAGCGGGTGTACACAAAAAACAGGTCTATTAAAAAAACCGGAATCAGCGTGATCAGCAAAATTTGATACTTGATACCCAGGCGCTTCATCTTGTCGTCTCATCGATAAGGTGCTGCAGTTTCGTCCGGCTCGGAAGATCGAGGTTGGGCGAACTAGCCATAGATTGGTTCGCTGCGATTGAGTGGAGGTAAGTTTTTTTTTCTGTCAGCATCAGGGCAAGCGTAATCGGTAAAATAACTGAATAACGGTTAGCACCAATCCTCACAGCTGATTACTCCAACGAGACTGGAATTCACATAGTATGCGAATGGCCAATACAGTAATATATCCGGCACACTTCAGGCTTTCCAAACGCACCGGTCAATTAACGATAAGATCATGTTTTTAGAGGATTATATAGGAAATACACCGCTCGTCACATTGCGGCGCATGGACCCGGTCAGTGATAATCGTATTTCCCTGAAGCTGGAAGGCAATAACCCGGCGGGATCGGTTAAGGATCGACCCGCATACAGTATGATCAATTGCGCGGAACAACGCGGTGAGATAAAAGCCGGTGATACCTTGATAGAGGCTACCAGTGGAAATACCGGAATTGCCCTGGCCATGGTTGCGGCGACCAAAGGCTATCATCTAATACTCATTATGCCGGATAACATGAGTTACGAACGGCAGATGGCAATGCGGGCCTACGGTGCCGAAATCATATTGGTAAGTAAGGAAGCGGGCATGATGGGCGCTCGTGATCTGGCCGCGACCATGCAGGCGCAAGACAGGGGTAAATTGCTTGATCAATTTGCGAATCCCGACAATCCACGTGCCCACTACGAAACTACCGGGCCCGAAATCTGGCAACAAACCGGGCAGTCGATAACACATTTTGTCAGTTCGATGGGAACCACCGGTACGATTATGGGCTGCTCACATTACTTCAAAGAACAAAATCCTGACATTATAATTATCGGTGTGCAACCTGAGGATGGCGCGACTATTCCCGGGATTCGGCGCTGGCCCGAGGAATATTTGCCGCGTATTTATAGTCCTGACAGGGTCGACCAGATAATCGACGTCTCGCAACAGGAAGCCGAGGAGACCACTAGATTACTCGCGAACCAGGAAGGCATATTCTGCGGTATTTCATCGGGTGGTGCGTTGTCAGCGGCCCTGAGGGTATCGCAACAGGTAACTGATGCCCATATCGTCACGGTAATCTGCGATCGTGGGGATCGTTATTTGTCCGCCAATGTGTTTTCAGTGGCATGAACGTATTTGTTTTTGATATTGAAACAATTCCGGATATTGAAGGTTGTCGGCGACTTTACGACCTGCACGGATTGTCCGACGATGATGTCGCGAAGGCTGTTTTCCACAAACGCCGTCAGCAGGCCAATACCGAGTTTTTACGCCATCACTTGCACCGGGTAGTGGCCATCTCGGCAGTGCTTCGCACCAGTGAGCAATTCAAAGTCTGGTCCCTCGGCGACCTTGAGTCCGGAGAACAGGATTTACTTGAGCGATTTTATAGTGGCATCGACCGCTATACTCCCCGCCTTGTTTCGTGGAACGGGGGAGGTTTTGACCTGCCAGTGATCCATTATCGTTCGTTACTCTATCCGATCAATGCTGAACGTTATTGGGAGAACGGGCAAAATGATACCAGTTTCAGATATAACAACTATTTGAGTCGATACCATGATCGTCATACCGACCTGATGGATTTTCTGGCAGCTTTTCAACCCCGCGCCAACGCGCCACTGGACGAGATTGCGAGTCTCTGCGGGTTCCCAGGAAAAATGGGAATGAGTGGTTCTAAAGTGTGGCAACACTATGCGCAGGGCGATTTAAAATCTATCAGGGATTACTGCGAGACTGATGTACTCAATACCTTTTTAGTGTACCTGAATTATCAACGCAATCGTGGCAATCTGGATCAAACACAATATCTCGCTGAATGTCAGTTAGTGCGTAGTTTTCTTAGAGACTCAGGTCTTGCGCATCTCATCGAGTTTGAAAAAGCCTGGATAGAACAGTAGATGGCAAAACGGCGCCGCCGAAGACAGTTACCTGAGCCCTCTGTAGTTCGTATCGAAGCCATGTCTCACGAAGGACGCGGGATAGCCCATATTGATGGCAAAACTGTATTTGTATTTGGTGCGATCGAGGGTGAACAGGTACGAATCCAGATCCGGAAAACCAGTCGTAATTTCGATGAGGCAATCACACTCGATGTAATTGAACCTTCAACCTTGCGCATCAAGCCTAAATGCGAGGCTTACGAGGTTTGCGGTGGTTGTAGCCTGCAACATATCGTTAATGACGAGCAGGTCGCATTCAAGCAGTGTTCACTGCTGGAGATGATGCAGCATGCCGGTATTGAAATAGGAGAGGTGATACCACCAATACGCTCGCACCCCTGGGGCTATCGTCGCAAGGCCCGGCTAGGCGTCAAGTTCGTGCGCAAAAAAGGCCGCGTACTGGTGGGTTTCCGGGAAAGAAATACCCCGTTCCTGGCCGATATGTCGCGCTGCGAAGTATTGATCCCGCGGGTGGGGAACCACTTGCGGGATCTGGCTAATTTAATCGAGAGCCTCGATGCCAGGGAGGCTATACCCCAGATTGAAGTTGCCTCCGATGATTCCCACGTTGCGCTGGTATTTCGCCACCTCATGCCCTTATCTAAAGGCGACAGGGAAAAACTGGTTGATTTTGCCAAACACAACGATGTCTGGGTTCAGTTGCAGCCCGGTGGCCCCGATAGCATTGTCAACCTGTATCCGCGGCAACAGGTCCTGCATTTTGCGCCGTTGCAAAACGAAGATATCAATATCAATTTTGATGCGGTCGACTTTACCCAGGTCAATGCAGAAATCAATCAGCAGATGGTAGCGCAGGCTTTGCATTACCTCGATTTGAATGAAGATGACAGGGTGCTCGATCTATTTTGCGGCCTCGGAAATTTCTCCCTGCCAATGGCGCGCCGATGCCTGAAGGTGACCGGAGTAGAAGGGGATGCGCCCATGGTTGGGCGCGCAAAACAAAACGCGCTCGAGCATTCCATCGATAATAGCGAATATTTTGTCGCCGATTTGAGCCGCCCGGACCCGGAGATCGGATGGATGCGAGAGCAATACGACAAGATCTTACTTGATCCACCGCGCCTTGGTGCGCTAGAGATCGCACAATATATTCCCCGTTTTGACGCGGAGACTATCGTTTATATATCCTGCCAACCTGCCAGCCTGGTGCGAGACAGCAAGATTATCTGCGACAGCGGTTATCGATGCACGCACCTGGGCATCATGGATATGTTTCCGCACACTGCCCATGTTGAATCAATGACCGTATTTAAACGAGCGACAAACTGCTAACGATTCCATTCGAGCCGATTAAATGTAATAATTTTTATATAAATCTAAATACCTGGAAGCAATGTGAAATTAGTCAGCGCAATCATTAAACCTTTTAAACTCGACGATGTTCGTGAAGCCCTGTCAGAAATCGGAATCAATGGGCTCACCGTTTACGAGGTAAAGGGATTCGGTCGTCAAAAGGGACATACCGAGTTATATCGTGGGGCCGAATACGTGGTCGACTATATCCCCAAGGTAAAACTCGAGATTGGGGTAGATGATGACCGCGTCGATCAGGTGATAGACTGTATCATCGAAACCGCCAAAACCGGAAAAATTGGTGACGGCAAGATATTTGTTACCAACCTGGAAAATGCGATACGCATCCGAACCAGCGAATCCGGATCATCAGCACTTTAAATCAAACCAGGCGCCTGGCCAGGCCGAGGGGCAACTGCTTACACGGGCGACTATCAGGGAGAAAATATTGAAAATGTTTACTGAGCTAGTAATCGAGTTTTACTATACCATTCACCGCAAAGATAACGATTTGAGGGCGGGATAAAATGCTCGAATATATAGCACTGGGGATACTGATATTCGCGGCCGTAACCGTGTTCTACGGCATCATTGTTGTTCATGATATTCCCTACGAGATAGCGGTGCATCGCAATCATCCGCATCAGGATGCGATCCACGTTGCGGGCTGGATCAGCTTGATATTTATGGGCGCGATCTGGCCTTTCCTGTGGATCTGGGCGACGCTGTACCGGGAGGATAGAGGATGGGGAATGATTGGGGGCAAAACTATCGAGGAAAGAAGCGAATCTATAGCAGAACGGCTCGCGGCCCTCGAACAGAAGTTAGAACGCCTGGAACAGACATCAAGTCCACCAGACGAGGCGAACGATGCCCCACAGCAGCCTGATGGAGAATCTGCGTAATGGACCTGCTACTGATACTCACCTATACCGCGATCTGCATAGCGATATTCAAGATTTTCAAGATTCCGCTCAATAAGTGGAGCGTGCCCACCGCGGTACTGGGCGGTGTTATTCTGATAGGCGGGCTGATCCTGCTGATGAATTACAACCATCCTTACTCGGAAATCAGCCGGCAATATTTTATTACCACGCCGATCGTGCCCAACGTAAATGGTCAGGTCATCGAGGTGCCTGTCAAGGGAAACGAGATGCTTGAAAAAGGCGACGTGTTGTTCCGTCTGGATCCCGTACCCTTCCAGAATACGGTCAATTCACTCAAAGCCCGCGTCGAGGGGGCGAAACTGGAATTCGAGCGCACCGAGAAATTATACAAGGCGAAAGCCGGCAGTAAACGCGACTTCGACCTGGCGAGATCAACTCTGGAAGATCAAAGCGCGCAACTGGCCCAGGCCGAATACGATCTCGATCAAACCACCGTACGCGCGCCCACCAGAGGCTATGCGACCCAGGTTATATTGCGACCCGGTATGCGCGCCGTGAGCTTGCCGTTGCGCCCGGTAATGGTGTTTGTCAGCGGCGAACAACATTATCTGGTCGGCTGGTTTCGACAAAATAGCCTGTTACGGCTCGAAGTGGGCGATGATGCTGAGGTGGCGTATGATGGGGTACCGGGCAAGGTCTTCAGCGGGGAGGTTCAAATGGTGGTGCCGGCCCTCGCCGAGGGCCAGATACAGGCTTCGGGAAGTTTGATTCATCCGGGCATGGCACCACGCCCGGGACGCATTGCGGTAATAATCCGGATTACCGATCCAAGGTATGAAGCCTACTCGGAACAGATTCCGGGTGGTTCGTATGCGCAAGCGGCAATTTACAGCAAGCATTTCTCTCATGTAGCGATCATGCGTAAAATCCTGCTGCGAATGTCCGCCTGGATGAATTACCTGTTTCCATTTCACTAGGAATTGACGTGAATTATAATAATTTTCCAAACATTCGATTTTTGCTGTCTCACGCCAGGCTCCTACTCGCTGGCATCGCGCTGATTATCACTGCCTGCGCTACGCCCGAACCCGCTCCTCCCCTTGAGGATATTGTTGAACAGGCTTTACCCGAAACAACTGAAATTGCAGAGAGCTTTGGCGAGGTGCCAAGCTGGGAAGATGTCATCGCCGAGGGTGCGGTCAAGGACGGCTGGTTGGCTTCATTTGAAGATGAAAAGCTGCTCGAGATAGTTGACGAGGCATTGAAGAATAATCGCGATCTGGCGGTAGTGTCTGCCAACCTCGGTGTGGCGGCCGGGCTGGCCACCCAGGCGGGTGCTCAACTGGCGCCTGCCGTCGCTGTCGGTGCTGGTGGACAGAGCACTGCTCGGGACGGTAGTACTACAAACGTGTCAGGGGCCGGGCTTAGCGCAAGCTGGGAACTTGACATCTGGGGTAAATTGGGTGCGACAGCTTCTGCGGCCGAGGAAGAGTATCGCGCAACCGCAGCCGATCTTGAAGCTGCGCGGCAGTCGCTGGTGGCACAAACCGCCAAGGCCTGGTTTTTAGCGACCGAAGCCAATCTGCAAAATCAACTGGCCGGGGAGGCAGTTGATCTCTATTCGCAAACGCTCGAGATCGTGCAAACCCGCCTCGATGTAGGCGCCGGTCAACCCCAGGATGTCTATCTCGCGAAAGCTGATCTGGCCGGTGCCGAGGAACGTCAACGCCAGGCGCTCGGCGCGTTCACGCAGTCGGTTCGCAGCATCGAAGTCCTTTTAGGGCGTTACCCTGCGGCCGAACTCGAAGTGCCGCGGGTGTTTGTACCAACCCCACCAGGCATTCCAATCGGAATTCCAGCCGAGCTGCTGGAACGACGCCCGGATTTGATTGCCGCTGAGCGTCGTGTCGCCGCAGCTTACCAGCGTATCGATGCGGCCAAAGCCGCGAAACTGCCGAGCGTGTCGCTGACCGCGGCCGGGGGAAACCCCAGCAACGAATTAGCTAATTTACTCGGTGGTGGCAGCTTTTTCACGCTAGGGGCCAATTTTGTTGCTCCCCTCGATATAGGTGGCGGATTACAGGCCCAGGTAGAGATCGAAACCGCCAACCAGGAGGCTGCTCTGGCAACCTATGGCAGCATAGCGCTAAACGCGTTCAATGAAGTTGAATCCGCTCTCACCAACGAATTTTTACTCCTGGAGCGGGAAGGATTTCTGGCAGACTCGGTCGGCAACAATGAATCCGCACTCGGAATTACGAAAACCCAGTATGATGTCGGCCAGGTCGATTTTCTCAGTGTATTGCAATTACAGGCACGAACGCTCAACTCCCAGATTTCGTTGATTCGGATTAAAAACGCCAGACTCGCCCAGCGCGTCGATTTACACCTGGCGCTGGGAGGAAGTTTTAGCGAATAACCGCCTAAAACTTCGGTGAAATTTAGCATTCACCCAGTTCGCCGTGGGGCATCAGGAGATTGCAATTTGAACAAATAATATTGAAACGTCCTGAATTATTGAAATATATTGAAGGAATGGTGTCCCCGGCAGGGTTCGAACCTGCAACCTACGCCTTAGGAGGGCATCGCGCTATCCAGTTGTGCCACGGGGACTTTGTATATAAATCAATAGGTTAGATTAATTCAATATAGCTTGTACGGAAAAATATACGGAATAACCAGCAAAATAGGCCATATATCAGGGCTTGTGGTTACGGCCTATCTAGGACTATATCATGCTCGTTATGACCTGCAAAAAATCCTTAGAAGCAATTGCTAAAAATTAAAAAAATATATACAGAGAGTATTTCCTGGTGTAAGTGTCGGTCTCTCTAGGCCCCCTATCGATATACGCTGCCCCGATTCCTTTATACGCTGGTAACCTACATCTCCAAAGCCGACGTTCAAAACCTCTGGATTAACTTCGGCTTACGGCACTAGCAGACATGCGCTTTGAGCTAATGTGCGGTGTCTTCAGTCGCCAGTGCCGTCGATTTGTCGTTGATAATCTTCTGTATCAAACCATCCTAGCGATGATGTCACTTTCATATTGTCGTCAAGTTCCCACTCTTCCCAGCTACTAACATTCAGGGGATTGCCCGTCCCTGCATCGTGCCCGGTGAATGTCCACATAAATACAACATGATTACCAGCGGATCGAATACCGTCACTTTGCAAAACCAGATCTGGTACGTCAGCGTGAAATCCGGCAGCCATTGCAGTTAACGCCTCAAAACCTACTGACGGGTCGCCCTGATTGATCGTGATTTGAGATTTGGAATCGTGAAAGGATGCAACGTTTTCGGGCACCTTTGAATTCCAGGCATCGGCGTATTTGGTGGCAAGGGCTTCCAGGTGGGTTTGGTTAATAGACATTGATTTGTCCTTTGGTTCAGGCGGAAAATAATAAGAGAATCAACTATGTGGTCAATTGGTTCTTCTGTCAAACTAGAGAGGGTAGGATTACAACCTGCCGGCTCTCGGCACATTGCGGACGCCCGGAAAATCACAATGGATAGTAGATATCACTAGCCGACACAGAATTATCTTTAAATACGATGCTTCATATCTGATTCTCGACTAGCGCCGATTAACCTGAATCATATTGTAGATTTACCCCATATTGGTGACGCGGCACTTTTCACACTTTGCTAATGTACGATGCGGGGAAATCCAAAAAATAGCATGGAACAGGCGGGATAGCAGTATGTTGTATCTTCGTTCAATCGTTGCGCTTGCTGCGCTGTTGATGTTACCTTGTAACGTCTAAATGTGAGGCGCCTATGGCTTTAATTACTGATATGCGAGAAATAGCCGAATCCCTGGAGAATCGGGGACAGTACGCAAATGCGTCTGTTGTAACAAAGGCCGTAGAGGTCTTGAAGAAGCAGCAGGTACTACTTCAATCTCAGGAGGAGGATATTACCGAAATGAAAATTCCCCGTGGCGTAAGAAAATGGCGTGATCGGGGGCTTGACCGACGTTGTTTGTAACAAGGCACCGAAGTATGCCAGGCAGTTTAAAGAGATGGGCCATAATCTTAGTATCGCGATTAACCTGTCGGTCGACTCTTTGACCAACCTGGAGTGGCCCGATCGAATTTCACCGGCTTTTCATGTCTCCTTAGGGCACTACCAGGAGCTATTACAAACTCTCGCTGCCGAGATCGGCGTCGCGCTGTTTCCAGGGCTGGGAAGCAGGTCCCGGTGGATCATTGCTCGCCAGGGACTCTCATTTCACTCTTGGAATCGGATATAGGGTCGTCAAATTCGGATTCGAACAATTTCAAATCCGGAGAGTCGTGTTCGTCAGGAACTCCCTGGGGTTTATCGAGATCTGTAGGCAATTTAAAAAACTGGTTTAACAGGGACAGGACCAGGATAGCGATTAGCGAGCCGGTAAGAATTCTGGAGTCCACATTTAATATCTGGGCGATATCCCCGGGTAGATTCGCCCCAACCGCGAGTATGAAAACCGCGGCCACCAGTACGAACCTGGCATAACGAATAAGCGCGGTAGCCACTACAATCATCAGTCCAACTAACAGATAATTGCGATCGATCATGCTCAATAGCGCAAAATTATGCGGCAGGTTGGCAGCTATACTCATGATTGTGACGACCAGAAGTAACAGAAAATCTTTGGTATGAAAGATGGTTTTAACTACCTTCGGACCAGTAGTCCGATTGACTAACGCAAGCTAAGTATAGCTAGGTCTCGTAAAAAAATTCTGCTTTCTAGACGATATCCAATATTATCCAAAATTGACTGGTTATTTCGAGGCTATTCGGTCCGCACGGGTTGGGTATTTTCTAACAAATGTCCATTTTGATTTAAACCAAAGTAGAGAGGAAGGGCTTTTAAAAAGAACCGCGGGTTTTCTACCAGGGAACGGATGACGAACAGACGAAGTTTTATCTTCGGGATCCGAGTTTTAATGTCATCGAAGTTAAATCCTATAAAAACTTTGACTCCACCCTGAATCAAACGTAAGGGAGGAATGACTACTAGAGTTCACTATTATTACTGATAATAATAATCGTACTTGACTAGTAGTTTTCGCATAAAATCCCAGGCCTCGTTATAAGTCAGCCCGCTGTCCTGGGGAATGATAATCTGGACGTATAAATCCTTGCCTTTTTGCGCCTTGAGCGTGGACAGGCGTTTTTCAACTTCGCTCAACGGTAAATTGGTAAATCCACTGTCTCCGGGTTGCTTGTAACGAATAATCTTGCCATTTTTGCCTTTGATATAAAAAACCTGGGCAATATATTTGCCCTTCGCCGAGCGCGCCGGTTTAACCAGTTCCTCATATTTGGATTTGACTACCTCGTACTTTCCCTTGAGTGACAGCAACTGGCGATTGTATGCTTCGACTTCGCGATTAAGGAACAGTTTTTCCTGTGTCAGGCTGGCGATGTTCTGTTGTTGGGTCTGACCAGATCGGCTGAGCAGGTTAATTTCCTCTCTAGCGACAGACAGCTGTGTCCTGGTCTCCTGTTTGAGAACCAGCAATTGTCGGCTGTATGTCTGGCCTTCTTGCGACAGACGTTGGCGGTCCAGTTCCAGTTTGGCAATTTCCTTGTTCTGGCGTTCCTTATCCTGATTCAGTTTGGCAATTTCCTTGTTCTGGCGTTCCTTATCCTGATTCAGTTTGACAATTTCCTGATCCTGGCGTTGCCTGTCCTGTTTTAGACCGGCTATTTCCTGGCCCAGACGTTGTTCTTCCTGTTTCAATGTGGATATTTCTTGCTGCTGAACCTTGCTGGTTTGAGTCAGCGATTCTAAATTTACTTCGGCGGCAGCTAGCAGTGCACTGGTATTGTCACTTACGGTTTTTAGCTGGTTGAATTCCTGGTTAAGCCTGGCTAACTGGTTTTCAAGATCCTGATATTGTGTGGCCACCTTTTCAATTTCGATATTTGCCTTAGCCAGGGCTGCACTGGACTGGTCCAGGGATTTACCAAATTCCGTGTTGCTAGCCTCCAACGCCGCGATACTCGCCGCCTGCTGTTGTATCGTATTACTCGCGATTAATAAATCCTCATCTTTCTTAAGTATGCGCAGGCGTAAAATCGAATTGCTTTGCTCGGCATTTGCGAGTCTTTCTTCGAGCGTGACATTTTCCAGGAAGGTCGATTCTATAAGTTGTTCGGCGAGTTGTTCTGCTACGATACTTTCGCGTAATTCGGCAACCAGTTGCCAGTTTCGCACCAGAAGCAAGCTGGTCGCCATCAGGAAAATCATCGTAATGACCATCATGATATCGGTAAACGATGGCCAGAAACTATTGTCACCACTACGGCTGTTTTGCAGTTGACCTATCGGTGCGAAATTAGCCAGCATCGGGTTCGTTAGCTCTATTTATCATCCGCGTGTTCAGGGGACAGGCGGAAACCCTCGCGCAACAGTGCCTTTATTTCAGACAAATCGGTAGACAACAGGGTTATCTGGTCATGGTTGGACGAAATGGTTTCCTGCAAATTTTGTGTCGAAGCCTGATAGATTTCCTGTGTATTTTTTATATTATCGGTCAATAAAGATTTTACCTCAGACAGGCCGATAGCCAGGTGGTTCATCTGTTCCTGGTTGGACGATATGGATTCGTGCAGGTTCAGCGCCGAGGCGTGATAAATTTTCTGGGTATTCTTTAAATTATCCGTGGCATGAATAATAGCTTTGATCAGATCGGCCATTTTATTGACGATATTGTCGCTACGCTTGACAAATTTGGGCATCAGGTAAACCGATGTCAGGTGCTCTATGCCACTGATCAAATGGGTTTGTACATCGTTTAGGCGGGTATAAAAATAACCAAGGATGACGTAGCTGACGATTGCGGTAATAGTGGTGGACAGTGCGGTCGACATACCATGAATGACCAGGCCCATACCGCCAAGGCTACCCGCTGCCGAATCGATTAGATCTGAGGCGCCCAGTAGCGCAATGGAAAGCGAGACGATAGTACCCAGCACACCCGTTAAAATGAGAATGTTATTGATGAATTTAACCAGGCCAAGTTTTGTGCCCTCATCGGCAGTCAGCATTGCCGAGAGTGCGCTTTGATCTATTACCCCGGCCGCAGTCTCTATCGATTTCATTGTCAACAGACGTTTGACTACAATCGAATGAGGCGGCAACCCTTCCATCAGGTCCACTTTAAAAGACTCAATGTTATTCACAAACCCGGCTATCGCCTGCTCTTCACGCCCGTATCGGATCAGGTGGAAAAGGATATTCAACATACCAAGTATCATTAGCGTCGCAATCGAGCTATTGATAATAATCCCGATCGGGGTTTGTTGATTTTCGAAATAAAACCGGTATAAAAAATCAAATTTCCAGGCAATTGCCATACCACCAATAACAACCACAATACCAAACTGGATGATAATATTGAGGCTGAGACGGGTAAGCAGGCGTTGTATATCCATAGATTCGATCCTGGGTTATTCGTTAAAATCACCGGTAATACGGATGATCCATTAGCCGTGTTGGTATCCGGGAGATCGGCTTGATTCCGGGTACACGAGGCACTTTCCCAATTCGGGGTCATTAAATAATGTTTTACTCAGGAAGTCAAAAACGGCTGGACTAACCCCTGTTTTAATTAATTCCACGGTTTTTATTATCGGTTGAAACCAGGTTGCTGCGATACTACAGGCTGGAAATATGCATCAAAAAATGTAACATTGTTGCCATAAGCCTGTCTTAGAAACGGTATTGGAGGAAAATAGTGTTACTGATACATGTAATGCGGCGAGTGATACGATACGGAACAGTCTCATTAATTGACGAATCAGGTACCCGCCACCAGATAACCAAATTGGGCAAACCCGAGGTGGTTTTACGCCTGACCGACGATTCGATCGCGAAACGACTGGTGTTCGCGACTTCCATGGGTTGGTGCGAAGCCTATATGGATGGCAAGTTGCTGATCGAGGAAGGAACCCTCAACGGGTTTCTCGAAGCCTGGGGGCGATCTGAAAAAATCCTCGCAAAAAGCTGGTTTGGGGAATTTTCCCGTATCTTTTACAGCGCTACTGCCGCCGTGGAACATTACAACCCGATGGGGCGATCACGCCGCAATGTCGCACACCACTATGATTTATCCACCGAACTATACGATCTGTTTCTCGATTCGGATCGACAGTACTCCTGTGCCTATTATGCGAAGGGTGATGAGGACCTCGAAACCGCACAACTCCTAAAAAAGCGTCACATAGCGGCAAAACTCGATATAAAACAAGGAATGACAGTGCTGGATATCGGCTCGGGCTGGGGCGGCATGGCAATCTACCTGGCCAAAAACTTCGATTGCAAGGTACTCGGTGTGACTTTATCGGAGGAGCAGTACAGGGCCTCCAGGCAGCGCGTAAAAGAAGCTAATCTGGAGTCCCGGGTGAATTTCGAGTTGCAGGATTATCGTACTTTGACAGAACAGGTCGACCGTATCGTGTCGGTAGGTATGCTGGAACACGTCGGACAGCATCAATACGGGCAATTTTTCAAAAAAGTTAATCAATTGTTAAAACCGGAGGGTGTCGCATTAATTCATACGATCGCCCGCATGGAGAAACCTCAGCCGGTGGGTGCCTGGATTCGTAAATATATCTTTCCCGGCGGCTACCTGCCCTCGATTTCGCAATTAGCGCGAGCATGGGAAAGGAATTATCTCTGGGTTACTGATATCGAAAATCTTCGCCTGCACTACTCCAGGACTTTAATTCAGTGGCACCAGCGCTTTTCTAAAAACCGCGACAAAATCGCCAAAATCTACGACCAGCGTTTCTGTCGGATGTGGGAAATGTACCTGGTCGCGAGTGAAGTAGCGTTTCGAGTGCAGAATATTACCGTGTTACAAATTCAACTGACCCGTGAAATCGATACCTTACCGATTACCCGTGATTATATGGTGGAGGCCGAGCAGGAACTTGCGTTTAAGGACAGCATGATTACCGAATCCAGGCCAAAGAAAAAATCACGCAAGATCGCCGGGAAAGAACTAGAGGTGAGTTAGAGCTTATAATTTCTTCGGACCCCGCACGCTGGCCATTGTTTTTTCACATGGTCGCCTTGCGTAAATGATTGATCAGGTCGATCTGCGTAATCAGGCCGTAAAAGGTATCGTCATCGGCAACAATCGCGACCTTGTCCTCCTTAAACAGATGGATAATGCTATCGATACTGGCCGAAGGTGGTACGATTTCTAGATCGGTAACCATTATTGACGAAACCAGCTGCTGAAAACTTTTTTCATTATTATAAATGCCGAGCAGAATATCTGATTCGTCGATCAGGCCCACAACTTTATCATTGTCGATAACCGGGACCTGCGACACATCGAACATACGCATACGCTTGTAGGTAGTGAGCAGGTTGTCCTCTGAAGTGACAGTGACTATATCGCCGGTATCTGCTGGCCTTGCGATGATATCGCGTAAATCGCCGTGTAACTCGCGGCCCAGCAACCCCTGGTCAGCCAACCATGAATCGTTGAACGATTTAGATAAATACTTGTTGCCGGTGTCGCCTACCAGCGTGACGACCCGCTTGTGCGAGGTTTGCTCCCGGCAATAGCGCAATGCGGCCGAGAGCAGGGTGCCGGTTGAGGAACCCGCCATAATACCTTCTCGTTCGAGTAATTCTCGCTGTGTCTGAAAAGCCTCACTATCGCTAATCGAATAAGCTTTGCTTACCAGGTTCAGGTCACAGATCGACGGCACAAAATCTTCGCCAATGCCCTCGACCAGCCAGGCGCCTGCTTTTGGCATAACACCGGTTTCGATCAGTTCCCTCAGAACCGAGCCCTCGGGGTCGGCCAGCACCATCTCGCACTCAGGTGCGTTCTTTTTAAAAAATCGTCCCAGACCGGTGATGGTGCCACTCGATCCGACTCCGACTACCATTGCGTCAATATTATTGTCCATTTGTTCTAAGATTTCAGGTCCGGTTTCGGTTTCGTGGGTGAGTGGGTTATTCGGATTGGAAAACTGGTCGATATAATGAGAGTTAGGAATTTCCCTCGACAGGCGCAATGCATAGTCCTGGTAGTATTCCGGGTGGCCCTTTTGTACATCCGATCGCGTCAGGCGAACTTCAACTCCCATCGCACGAATGTGGCGGATTTTATCTGGGCTCATTTTATCCGGGATTACCAGAATCAGTTTGTATCCCTTTTGCGCGGCTACTAGCCCGAGACCGAGCCCGGTGTTACCAGCAGTCGCTTCTATTATGGTGCCACCGGGTTTAATTTTGCCCTCTTTTTCCGCTGCCTCGATCATCACCACCGAGATTCGATCCTTGATCGAACCTCCAGGGTTCTGGCTTTCCAGTTTAATAAACAGATCGCATGGACCGGTGTCAAACTTGCTCAGTTGCAACATCGGCGTATTACCAATCATTTCGAGTACGGAGTGATTAATGGTCATTCTTGAATCTCCGGTTTAGGCAGGGTTGGATGCTATCACGATAGCCAGGTTTGTTATATCACCGGGCAATTGGTAGAGATAAGATTCTCAGGATACCAACAACTGATGCCGCCAGGCGCCAATATCAGCCGCCCTGGGGACTGGCCGGCAGCTAAAATCGCGATCCAGTGTCACTTAGCTGATAATCGCTTAACGCTATCCACTCGGGATTAATCTCGATGCCCCAGCCGGGTAAATCGGGCAGATTTACATGGCCATTCTGGATTTCAAAATTCGGTGTAAATATGCGATCTTGCCAGGGGTAGTAGTCCAGTCCTTCGATAGAGAATTCCACGTATTTACCTGCATTTTCGATCGCCGACATCAGGTGAATCGAGAATAATGTGACCAGGGACAGGTTGGCAGAATGCAAGGTGCAGGAAATACCAGCCTGCCCGGCCATCGCGGCTACCTGTAAGGTACGGGTAATTCCACCCATATAACAGATATCGGGTTGCACAATATCGACGGCGTGGGTATCGATCATCCGCTGCCAGACGATCATGCTATTGTCCTGTTCACCACCGGTGACATCGATATCGAGCGCATCGGTGACCTGTCGGGTCCAGTCGAGCTCCCAATAGGGGCAGGGCTCTTCAAAGTGGCTGATTCCGTAGTCGGTCAGCATATGGCCAACCTTAATTGCCGTTGCAGGCGTGTAACCGCTATTGGCGTCGACCAGCAGGTGCACATCATTTCCCAGGGTTTTACGCATGATCTTGACGATGGCTTCGGTTCGTCCTGGCCACTGGTCTTCGTCGTGGCCGCACTCGCGGGCGATACGAAACTTGAATGACTGGTAGCCGTATTGTTCTTTTAAAGCCAGCATTCGTTCAGCTTCGGCTTCAGGGGTGATTTCCCGTTGCATACTAGAGGCATAAACCGGAAAGCTCGAAGTTTTACCCCCTAGTAATTGGCACACACTTTTTTCGGCCCGCTTACCCCGAATATCCCACAGCGCAGTGTCAATGCCACAAAGTGCACGGTAAAGATAAGTACCCTGAAATTTATGCTCGCGATCCAATACTATCGCAGTGACTGCCTCAATATCGCCCGCATCCAGGCCCAGTACATGGGGAGCAATCTGCCTGTGGACTACCTGGGCGGTGATATCGGCGTTATATGGCGATACCTGACCCCAGCCTTCATCCCCATCGTTGGTTCGCACACGAACCAATGCGATATTTTCGGTGCTAAAAGTTTCTACGCTGGTGATGATCATTCTGGATCTCTATTCAACCCGGGTGATCATGGCGAAGACAGGCTCCCGTATGACAACGGTGGTTTATAAACCGTCCAGGGCCTGTTTCAGGTCGGTAATCAAATCATCTGCCGACTCGAGGCCGGCTGACAGCCGAACCAGGCCATCGGTGATACCTGCTTTGATGCGTTCTTCGCGTGGCATATCGGCGTGCGTCATGGTGACGGAATGGGTCACCAGGGACTCAACCGATCCGAGGTTTTCCGCGAGGCTCCAGAGTTCGAGCGTATCCATCAGCTTTTTACCGGCTTCTACGCCGCCTTTTACTTCAAACCACAGCATGGAGCCATGACCACTGGCTTGCCGGTCGGCGAGTTCTTTCTGGGGAAACGAATCCAGTCCGGGGTAGGCGACGCGTTCAACCGCGGGATGGGTTTCCAGAAATTCCGCAATTTTTCGTGCGTTGGCAGTTTGTGCCTCAAGTCGGGTACTCAGGGTTTTGCAACCCTGCAGCGTATAAAACGCGACCATCGGCGACATATTACAGCCCAGGCAGTTCCTGACGAACATGATCGCGTCCAGATGTGCCTGGCCTGCGGCAGTGATCGAACCGCCGACACTGATATTATGCCCTTCCATGAACTTGGTTGTACTGTGTAGAGTGATATCAGCACCTAACTCCAGCGGTCTCTGGAAGTAGGGCGTCAAGAAAGTATTGTCCACAACGTGGGGAATGCCACGTGCTTTTGAAATCTCGGAAATCGCAGCTATATCGGTCAGCTTTAAAGTCGGGTTTGCCGGGGTTTCGGTAAAAATCATTCGGGTATTAGCCTGGATAGCTTTTTTTACATTGGCGGGATCGGCAGTGTCGACAAAACTGCACTCGACGCCAAATCGAGACAGAACCTTGGTAGTCACACGGTGGGTGCCACCATAGACCACGTCCGAGAGTATAACGTGCTCACCCGCATTGAGCAGCGCCATCAATGTCGAACTGGTTGCCGACATACCGGTTGCAAAACAAAGGCTACCAGCACCACCTTCGAGGGCAGTAATACGCTGCTCCAGTGCGGTTACCGTGGGGTTGCCCGAGCGACTGTACGAATAACCTTTTTCCAGATACTGATCTACCGACTCCTGCACATAGGTAGTTGACTGGTAAATAGGTGTCAAAATTGCACCGGTTACAGGATCTGGTCTAACACCTGCATGAACCTCACGGGTTTTAAAATCGGCCTGTCGATCGTCGCTCATTAAAGTCTCCCAGTGATCAAGAAAAAAGGAAGGATTCTAGCATTGAGATCAGGCTGGAAGAAGCGATTCCAACAGGATTACTTCAACAAGTGGTCATTAGGTTTGGTATCTGTAAAGACGATAGGCCTTGTGCCGGATTCAGGGAGGAGAGGCGGTATGACGGTCCCCTGAGCGCAAAATTTCATAGCCTTGTCATGGCTCTCTCTAATATGTTTTAATTTTGATTTATTCGGGTGATTAACAGTTTAGCGGAAGCCCATCGATCAATGCAGGCTTCGCTAGTAGTATGCGACTATTTAAAAGGGGCGTTATTTTCGGCAAAAGTATGTACATACCCAAACATTTTAACGTAACCAACGACGACGAGATATTCGCGTTTATCGAGGCCAATGGCTTCGGCCAGATTATTTCCTCGCTGCAGGGGAAATTATTTTCGACACATATTCCCTTTCTACTGAGCAGCGATAAACAAAAACTGGTGGGACATCTGGCAAAGCAGAATCCACAGCACTCCGATATGGATAAACAGGAAGTTCTTGTTACGCTACTGGGATCCCACGCCTATATCTCGCCTTCGTGGTATAAATCTCCGGGAGTGCCTACCTGGAATTACCAGGCAGTACACATCTACGGGATGTGTGAGGTATTCGATGATCACGAAAAAATAAAACCAATTGTCGATACTTTGACCAGGAAATATGAATCATCCTTCCAGAATCCATGGCAACCCGATTACAAGATTCCCATGCTCGGTGCAATTGTCGGTATCGAGGTGACCATAAAAGAAATCCAGTGCAAATATAAGCTGAGTCAGAATCGCCCAGTTGAAGATAGAGAACAGGTGATCGAGCAGCTTGAAAGTACAGGTTCAATCCGTTTGGCCAAAACTATGCGTCGCATCGTCGGCCGAAATCGTTAATAAACCCGCTTAACTGTAACCTTCTACCTCCCCAGGTGGAGTAGGATAAGATAGATTAGGATTGATAATTAATTGCTAGAAACCTGTTTGCGACATGGATCACTCATATCAAATTCTTGCCGATCTAATATTGCTGCTTCACGTATTGTTTGTTGTCTTCGTGGTAGTTGCATTACTACTGATAATAGTGGGCGGATTTCGACAATGGTTATGGATTCGCAACCGGTGGTTCAGGATTGTCCACCTTGTCGCTATTCTAGTCGTGGTTATTCAATCCTGGGCAGGTCTTCTTTGCCCCCTCACCAAACTCGAAATGTGGTTTCGGCGCGAAGCTGGTGGCGTGCAATACGATGGGAGTTTTATTCAATACTGGCTGGAGCGCTTTCTTTACTATGACGCGCCCTGGTGGGTTTTTGTGATGGCCTACACTTGTTTCGGATTGCTCGTTATCATTGCATGGGTGGGGTTTCCACCGCAAAAAAAATGACTAGTCCCCGGGGGAATCCCAGTCTCAATCAAATAGGCTGTCTAATATACCGGGAGGAACCTAGGCTGCCTTTTTGGCATCGAGAGCCTTTTTCATGCTGGTTTCTAACTGATTCAGCAACGACTGATCCGTGATATTTTTTCCATCCGCCGTGGTGAGGTAAAAAATATCATCTATTACTTCCCCCAGGGTTGAAATTTTTGCGTGCGTAATATTGATCTGCAGTGCGGCTATGACGTTGGCAATTACCGATAGTAAGCCGGGCATATCCATCGAGCTAATTTCCATCACCGTTCGGCTATTCAGGTAATCCTGTTCAAAGTGAATAATAGTGGGTCGATCGAAAGCCTTTAAGCGTCGAGGCGTACGCTTGTTAGAGACCCTGCGATAAATTGAGTCTGATCTGAGCGCTTTAATCAGTGACTTTTCGATGTGTTGAATCGTTTCGAGATCGGTGACAGCCTGGTTGTTATGGTCCTGAATGATAAAGGTATCCATCACCTTGTCATTGCTGGTGGTAAAGATCTCCGCATTCAAAATACTGAGGCCTAGCGATCCTAGCGTACCGGTGACCTGTGAAAATACGTTGGAACACTCACCGCTATAGACGAATACCTTGGTGGTTTTGGTGTAATTGGCCTGGCGGATATTGACCAGGGTTTGCTCTCCCGGGTTGCCCAGAATGGTCTGCACATGCCACTTAATTTCCAGCGGGTGATGGCGTAAAAAATAATCGCCGGGCAACTCCTCGAACAGCAAGTTAATTTGATCCCGGCTGTAGGGTAAATCGGTCATTGCCTCGATTGCGGCATCCCTGTTTTCCTGGATAATTTCTTCGATATCGGGCGCATTATCGATACCGAGCCGTATAAAATGCTTGGTACTATTGTATAGCTGCTTGAGCAGTGCGTCCTTCCAGTTGTTCCAGAGCTTCGGATTAGTGCTGCGAATATCGGCGACGGTCAGTAGATAAAGATAATTCAGCATATCCATGCTGCCAACCTGGCGGGCAAATTCGCGCACCACATCCGGGTCGCTGATATCTTTGCGCTGCGCGGTGACCGACATTAACAGATGATCGCGTACCAGTTGCGAAACAACGCGGGTTTCCTTGCGATTGAGCTTGTGCTGGAGGCAAAATTGGGTCGCTTCATCGGCGCCTATCGTTGAATGATCGCCACCGCGACCCTTGGCGATATCATGAAATAGCGCGGCCAGATATAACAGGCTGGGTTTTCCCAACTTGGTGTAAACCAGGTTGCAAAATGGAAACTCGTCTTCATGTATATCGAGGGCAAACCTGCGCAGGTTTCGAATTACAAAAATGGTGTGCTGATCGACCGTATAAGCATGAAACAGGTCGTATTGCATGCGCCCGGTAATCTTGCCAAACGCTGGAATATAACGGGCCAGAAAACCATAGGAGTTCATGCGCCGCATCTGGTGGGTCATACCTTCCGGGGCACTCATTAACTGCATAAACAAATGATTCACTTCATCGTTACTGCGAAAATCGTCATCGACCAGATACAAATGCTCACGTACCAGGCGTATAGTCGATGCAGTCACGCCTTCACAATGCTGGTGAGTCGAGACCAGCAGAAACAACTCGACCAACGCGGGTGGATGTTGCTTGAATATTTCGGGGGAACGCGCTTCGATAAAGTTGTTGCGCAGCATAAATCGGTCATTGATGATGGTCAGCTTTTTTTGCTTGTCGGTGAGCAAAATTTCCTCCTTGAATATCTGCAATAACATTTCATTCAGACGTTCGAGATCCATGATGGTACGATAATACTGCTGCATGAATTGCTCGATCGCGAGGTTATGTGGACCAGCTTTGAAGCCAAAATCGGTAGCCAGTTGCTTCTGGTAGTCGAATAACAATCGGTCTTCACGCCGTTTGGCGAGTCGATGCAATGCAAAGCGAACTTTCCATAAATGGTTTTGACCCGCGTTTAATAATTCGTACTCGGCCTCGGTAATAAACTCGTGATCTACCAGTTCACGGAAGGATTTGGCACCAAAATGGCGTTTGGCTACCCAGCCAATAATCTGGATGTCGCGCAGACCACCCGGGCCTTCCTTGATGTTGGGCTCCAGATTATAGGCCGTGTCGTTATAACGAAGGTGACGGTTATGTTGTTCCCTGAGCTTGGCTTCGAAAAATTTTCTCGATGACCACATCTTCCTGGGTGCGATTGCTTTTTGAAATTTTTCATACAAGTCTTCACTGCCACAGATCAGTCGGGATTCGATCATATTGGTCATGACAGTGACGTCAGCCTTGCCCTCACGAATACAGTCTTTGACAGTACGCACGCTGTGACCAACCTCGAGCCCGATGTCCCAGAGAAATGTCAGAAATTTGGACAAATGCTCCTTTAGTGCTTTATCGGGTTTTTTGCCGAGCAGAACCATCAGATCAATATCCGACCCGGGCAGTAGTTCGTGGCGACCATAACCACCCACTGCTACCAGACTAAAGCCCGGGTAATATTGCTCAGCGATAAAGTGCTCACAGCAAAATTCAAGTATCCTGTCGATGAGTTCCGATTTCTGGTGCACCAGATCCTGTATTGAAACTCCACGATCGAATTCCCTGTAGATTTGCTCGTTGCTTTGGCTCAAACCTTCGCTTATCGGTGCTACCTGTAAGCCCTCTGCAGTGAGAGCCCTGTTCAGAGCAGCATCAATATTTTGCCGCACCTTAGAGTCCATAGTCCGGGTGCATCGTCAACACCTCAAATCCGTCATCGGTAACCAGGTTGGTGTGTTCCCATTGGGCGGAAAGACTGTGGTCCTTGGTGACTACGGTCCAGTTATCGGGTAACAGTTTGACGTGGCGTTTGCCAAGATTCAGCATCGGTTCGATAGTGAAGGTCATGCCTGGTTCGAGTACCAGCCCGGTATTCGATTTACCGTAATGCAAAACCTGGGGATCCTCGTGAAACATGAGCCCTATACCATGGCCACAATACTCGCGCACAATGCTGCAATGATTTTTTTCCGCGTGTCTTTGAATGGCATAGCCGATGTCACCGAGTCGTACACCTGGTTTAATCATTTCAATACCCAGCTTCATGCATTCGTAGGCCACTCGCACCAGCCGTTCTCCCTGGATAGACGCTTTACCGACCTTAAACATGCGGCTGGTATCACCGTGATACCCGTCCTTGATAACGGTAATGTCGATATTGATGAGGTCTCCGGACTTGAGCTTTTTATCGGCCGGTATGCCATGGCAAACCACGTGATTCACCGAAGTGCAGATCGAACGCGGAAAACCACGGTAATTCAATGGCGCCGGAATAGTATTCTGATCATTCACCATATAATCATGACAGATATCATTCAGTTCCTGCGTTGTGATTCCGGGTGTGACATGTGGCCCTATCATATGCAGCACGTCGGCGGCGAGGCGACCCGCAGCACGCATTTTTTCTATTTCATCCGAGGATTTGATCGTTACACCCATAAAAATATTATTGTCATGTTGTTGAATTAAGGGGATTATGGTATAAAGCGCGCGCTTTCGGCAACATCGAAACTAATTTAATCAGGGTATCTTCATAAAATATTTTTTTAAAGATACCCCGTAACTACACACACATATTGTAACGCAGTTATGGGTGCCTGCATTTTACCAGAGAAGCAGGTCGTAATCGTCGGATATGTGGAGGCTTAACCCCGGGTGGTTCTACTCATGAATAACCACTCAATACTGACATCTGGAGAATCTTATGTCTAACGTCACCATGCGTGAAATGTTGGAAGCGGGCGTGCATTTCGGTCACCAAACCCGTTTCTGGAACCCCAAAATGGCTCCCTTTATTTTCGGTGAGCGCAACAAAATTCATATCATCAATCTCGAGCAAACCATGCCATTGTGCAAGGATGCGGTTAATTACCTTGGCAAAGTTGCCTCCAAGAAGGGCAAAATTTTGTTCGTAGGTACCAAACGTGCCGCCAGCGATGCAGTCCGGGAAGAGGCTCAACGATGTGGTATGCCATTCGTCAATCACCGCTGGTTAGGTGGTATGTTGACTAATTTCCGTACTGTTCGCGCCTCGATTAAAAGGTTAAAAGAGCTGGAGGAAATGGCGCAAAGTAATAGCTACGAAAAAATTAATAAAAAAGAAATTCTGCAGCTGTCACGTGAACAGGAAAAGCTGGATAAGACCCTGGGTGGCATAAAGGATATGGGTGGTTTGCCCGATGTCCTGTTTGTGGTCGACGTTGGTTATGAAAATATTGCTGTTCTCGAAGCCAGTAAACTCGGTATCCCGATCGTCGGAATAGTGGATACTAATAATTCACCCGATAATATCGACTATATCGTACCTGGAAATGATGACTCGATGCGCGCTAT
>Ga0255050_10000050_pt1 | contig 22728 bp, 12 predicted proteins | sample JV7_2_5_MG_FD_181714 | JGI IMG/M metagenome (GOLD analysis project Ga0255050, IMG submission 181714) | Seawater microbial communities from Jervis Inlet, British Columbia, Canada - JV7_2_5 | ecosystem: Environmental > Aquatic > Marine > Inlet | place: Canada: British Columbia | collected 2016-10-06
CTTACCCATTGGTCGATAAAATTATCTGTTTCTTTTACATAATTTGGAAAAGTTATAAACTTATTTAAAATTTCAGTAGGTATATATTTAACAAATTGTTTAGCTCTTTTATTTCCTCTAAGTAAACTATATTGTATTAATTCTTCAGCTACTATAGAAGGGATGACACCATTAATTTTTCCATTTTGTCTAAATAAATCTATCAAAGACAAATATAAATTCGTGTCATCAAAACTATCTCCATTAACATTATTAAAATCAATACTTAAAACATTATCTACAGTACTAATATCCAAACTACTTAAAAATCTATTATTAACCCAATAGCCTGTATTTTTTAATTTCATAAGATCATTATATAAAGAATTTTCATCTTTTCTTGTATATAAGTTTCTTCTTAAATTATTTACACTGTCAACATTAAAATTAGACATCAAATAAGATTTATAATCTTCTTTTATCTTATAAATTGTTTTAAAAGATAACTTTCCAGAATCAGAAATTATATTTCCTACAGAATTAATAATAGAATCAAATCTTAGATATGTATTAGATTCTAAAAAGAAATCACTAAAAGTATTAATTAAAGTTTTAGTTCCTAACATATTATCTAATCCAGCTAAAGTAGTTGGATTAATTAATATCCTTTCTACAAATCCGTTGTTTAAAATAGGTGTATATTCCCCAATCAATTTGTCTGCATTAGCTATATTACTAGTTTCAAGACCCTCTAAAAAATCTAATTTTTTTCTATTAACATACATACTTTTATCAAATCCTTTTGAGTCGATATTTAATAGTTGTTTAATAGGAGCTATATTAGATTCATACGATTTTAGTTTTAAAAATTTATCTAAAATAGACACTTGATACTTATTAAAATCTGGATAATTTTCCCTTAAATCTATCAAATTTAATAATTCTTTAGTAGCATCCTTAGATTTAAAGTCGGCTAAATTTTGATCTTCTTCAATAAATTCTTCACCATTTAAATACTTAGTTCGAAGTTCTTTTACTATTTCTTCTTCTCCATCTATAGAATATGGTTTGAGAATACTGTTTCTTTCCCTCATTTTTTCTGCATACTCTACTAATATCGGTTGAGACATAAATGGAGCTGAGATATCTTCTTCAAAACCCAAAAAATTAAGTACAGAATAAGTAGCAAATGTATAAGTATTCATATTTACTTTAAACATACCTTGTTCATTTGCATTATCTACAGAAAGATTCTGTGCAGCCGCAATAACTTCAGTTTTAGGTTTAGCACCTACTATTTTCTGAGACATTATCTTAGATAGATTACCATTTGATTTATTATATTTATTACCAAACTCTACAGAGATTGGAACAAAATGTGGTTTTCCATTAGAATCATATTCTGTATCTTGAATTATTAAATCTTTATCTTGAGCTAAAGCATTAAATACAGAGTCAGAAGAAAATACACTAATACCATCTTTACCTGCAGTACCATCATAAAACTTATCTGTTTGATAAGAATCAGTTAGAATAGATTTGAATTTATCTTCGTATTTAGAATTAAATCCATCAATAACTGTGGCTAGATTTAAGTATTGTCCGAAGTCTAGTGGTGTAAGTACACTTTTCTGAATATCTTTATTACTCATTACAGACATATGAATGTCTAATAATTTATTATGTATACCACCAACATAATTATCATCTAATCTTTTTATATTTAATTTAGCTGATATAATATCAGATACTACAGATTTATTTATATCCGGAAATTTAGTAACTACTAAATCAACAAAAGCACTAAGATTTATTACATTTCCAATATCTTCATATTCTGCTATAAGATTGTTTATAAAAGAATAAATCTCAGAAGAATCTAATTCTCTCCTAGCTGTATTTAATAAAGAAACAAATTCATTTATTCTTGGTTGATAATTTCTTATTTCAACAGTTTTTGATAGTGTACCTAATCCAGAATTATAAGTTGGATGATATAAATAAGTATAAAGTTTATCTACGTCAAAATCAGATCCCATTTGTTTTGTAAATTCCCTAGGAGCTATAATTAAATCCCCAGAAGTAGTTGGAAGAAATCCAACTATCTCCATATAACTCATATTAGAATGTAATTGAGTTGGTATTCTAAATCCAAATGATTTTAGAAGATCTTTAGGTAATTTTTCATTATCTATAATAATTCTACCTGTATTATCTTTAGTAGTAAATTTATCTACACTTAATAAATTACCATTACTATCTCTAAACTTAAAAGGAATAATAATTTGAGCTGGTTGAACTACACCTTCAGCATCAACGTGTTGAGGTTGAAGTTCACCAGTGTAAGAATTAGTGAAAATAGTACCAGTTTCTCCAGCTTCTTCTACAGAACTAAAAACTTTAAATCCTTCGTTAGAACCTAATACAAAGCTTTTCCCAGTTAATTTATGACTAACTATACCATTTTTTACAATAGAAGTTAGTAAAGCCATATATTTATCAGAATAAGGACTAATCCATAAAGGAGTTCTAAAGTCTTTTACAGTTTTTAATTCATTAGTTTTAGGATCTACCTTAGAAGATTCTTCTATATCTAAACCATCTAATAGAGGTTTACTATTTTCTCCCCTACGTTTAAGTTCTTGTTTTAACATATCAGAAACCATCTGTACATCAAGTACACCATCAGCATCATTAATCCTAAACTGCAGTTTATTCAAACCTTTTACATATAATTGTTTATAAGTATCAATGTAAATCTGATGTAAATCCTTACCCGAAATAATTTTATCCTCATAATTAAATTTGATATTTCCTATATTGGCCCACATAAGTTTCTTTTCTTGTGAACCGCTTTTTATTTCGGAAACTTTAGTATCATAAGGTATATCCTGCTGGATTCTTAATCCATCTCTATTTAATACCTCATAATTATCTATAGAGAAATCTACTACATTTCCATTAGCATCAAATAGATCGACAGCATTTTTAGGGAACCCAACTTTAGTAGATGTTTTAAAAGCTAATCTCACTCCTTTACCACTGGATTTTTCTAAAGATTCTAACTTTTGTCTGACCTTATCTATTTCTAACCCTTTAGTTAAAGTTGGTATAAGAGGAAAAGAAGAGGATTTAATATAAGTTTTTTTATCTAAAGTTATATCACCGACAGTATAATTAGGATTGTTATCCACATACACAGGTTTCATTGGCTGCAAAACTTCATTAAAAACTTTTTTTGTAGGATTTTTACCTTCAGAAAAAGCTTTTGAAGCTTCGGCATGTTCCTCATTATTAATTTTACCTAAATAAAGTAAGATGTTTAAATGTTCTTTCCAAGTAGTATATTCCTGGGCATCTGTACCTTCTATTTCAGAATAAGGATAAGACTTTAATTTTCTTTGTTCTTGTTTTGTTAAATTATTATACTCATCTATAGTAGTATCATCTAAAGTTTGTAAGATAGACTCGAATTGAGTTGACATACTTTCTCTGTCATTAGCATATAATTGAATATAATCTGATCCCTCCATTTCTATACCAGGAGCAATCTCTGCAGCTAATCTTTTTCCTATATTATCATAAGTATCATATACTTGTTGTATAGGATTATCTGACTTACTTTTAAAATATTGAGAAGGATCTCCTATGGTTAATTGAAACATGTTAGCATTAGATAACATATAATTATAAACGTAATCATAAGCTGTAGTATTTACATCTCTGTTAAGTTTATTACCATCTTTTATAAGTTCTATATACTCAACTGTTTCTACACCATTATCATTAGTTTTTATAATACCTAATCGTTTCCAAGCCTCTATTTTATCTTTAACTTGTTCGGATAAAATCTGGTGTATTTTAATTAATAACTGTTTTTCAACTTCAGTCTCTAATTCTGGACTTTCTTTAACTATATCTAAGAATAGTCTTTCTTCACCAGTATTTTCATCAGCTATAATAAAACTATTTAGTTCTGGAAGTAAGTAAAATAAACCTCCGTTGTAAGTACTTAAGTTATTATTATCTACAAATCCGGATTGAACAGTATTATAAATTCTATCTATTTCAGGTCTGACTACAGAATCTATGAATAATTGTATAGAACTTTTTTTAAATCTTAGTTGTTTAGCTCCATTAACAGTAATTGTTTCTACTGGATCTACAGCAGAACCATTAACCATCATTATTCTAGACTTATCTGAATTAGTAGGGAAAAAGAATTGAGATTTTCTAATTTTATGAGTAATACCGCTAATCTCTACATCTTTAAAAGATCTCTGGGAATTAAACATACCAATTTTAGTTACTTCCATATCTAAAGGACTAATAGAAGTAATTTTTTCGGATCTTCGACCCTTATTTATTTTTATAGGGTTTAAAGAAACATAACCTAAATCAAACCAATTTAAAAAGTCAAGATCAGAATCTTCATCTTTTAATAGGTTTAAATACAATGAGTCTTTACTAAATTGTGCTTTATCTAAACTATCCATTAAATCTTTATCTTTTTTTAAATCTCTAATTCTATTAACTACATATTGATTATTAGAATAAGTATAGATTAATTTTTCACCCACTCTAAAAGCATTATCAAATTCATCTCTAGTAAATTGAGAAGATCCATAAGCAAAACCTTTAACAATAGAATCATTTATAAAATCAGAATTATCTACATTCTGTCCTGGTATAATAGATTTCAATAAAGTTTCTAAAACACCATTTTTAGCTATTAAAGCTTTTCCATTAGCTGATTTATCTTTACCATAATATAATCTATTCCCAGAAGTGAATAAACTTTTAATAAATTCTGAATTTGATAAAATCCCTAAACTTTTTAACCAAGTTAATGTATCTTTTGCTTGTGTTTTTCCGTCTTCTATCTTCCTAATCTGGGCTAAATCTTCCAATAATTTAAATTTAATTTCTTCAGAATAAGAACCATCTACAACTATATTAGATGTTTTATGTGCTTTTTTCCATGTTTCTTGTATACGTCTAGTGGTAGAAGAAGAGTTATCTTCATATACTCTGAGTTTAATAATTTCAGACAAAGTTTTTGGTTCTACTTCAGATTTGTACATTACAAATCTCATATCAACTTTGTGTTTAGCCATATCGCTAACAAACTCTCTACGAATTTGTTTTGGAGCTTCGTTAAAGTAAGTAATAAAAGAAGGCAACCAAGCTAAGTTATTATTTTTTGTATTTTTAACTTTATCAGATTCGTTATTTAATCGGGTTAAAATTGCTTCTTCTGTAGATTCTATTCCTTCTAAGATTCTATGCAATTCTTTATATACATATTGAAAATTAAGTGGAATAGCACTACCAAAAAAAGATTCTTTCTTAATTAATTCATCACCTTCAAATCTATAGTCATCAACGAAAGCTAAAAATTCTTTTAATCTTGTAGAAGCTGTGTTTCTAGAATTAAGTTCTAAGGAATAAGTATCTGAAAATGCGGTTCTTTCTAAACCAGATTCAGTTTCTTCTTCAGTATCTTTATTAGTTTCGTCTACAAAAGCGTCTAATTTTTTAATTCGTACGTCTAATTTACTTAAAAAATCATAAGCTATTAAAGCAAGTTTACCTATATTTTCCCTGGCTGCTACATTATCAGCTAAATTTTCTTTAAGTACTGATATATTTTTATCAAATCTTCCTTTAGTATTTACAGCTTCTAACTTTGATATACTAGTATTTAATTTATCTATCTTATTATTAATAGTTGATAAAACTTCGTTAATTACTTTATCGGAAGTAATTTTTCTATCTTTTAATCCTTCTTTATATAATCCTTCTGAAATAGTTGCAACTATTTGCCTTTGTTTAGCATAATCTAAACCATAAATAAAGTCAGTATCGTGATTACTGACTAAATAATTAATATCTGAAGCGGATAATAATCCAGTTCTTTCTTTTTTACATTCCATACTTTAACATTTATAATTATTAGAATGGTTGTTTGCTTCTACAGAAATTTTCATTATTTCTAATTGATCTTCCAAAGTAATACTTCCTTCTAAAATAGGTGTAATCCAAATATTTATATCATCACCTAACTCTTCAGCGAGCCTCATTAAATCTGGATGAGTTGTTAAGTCTTCAGAAGAAAGGGTTAATTCCTTTTCTTCTAGAGGTTTAGCTTCTATTTCTTTAGTTTTCATATCAAACCTAACTATATTTTGTATTGTTGAACTATAACTTCCGTCATCAAGTTTAGTACTTCTCATATATGTCTTAGTATTACTCTTAACAAAATCATTATATAATCCATCATAAACATTTATTTCAAATGTATCCGGATTAACACCTACAAAATTAAACTTTTCTTCTTTATTTAAAAAGTCTTTGTTTATATTAAAATACATTGATCTTAATACATTTTTTTCTAATATATCTAAGTCTTTACTAGAAGGATTTTTACCTTTAGTTAAAGTTCTAACACTAGATTTACCAAATTTAATAATATCACCTGTAAATTCTATGAACCCTAATCCAGCTTTTCCTAATCTAGAATTTATAGTACTTTCTAAAGGTGGATTATTTTTTGGGTTATATAGTTGTACAATCTTTTTCAATACTTTAGTTAAATCATTTCTTTTAAGTAAATCTATATTTTCTTTTTTATAAGCTTCATATAAATTATTATTAATAGCCGGATTTTGGCTAATAAATATCTCTATAGATTGACGTATACTTTTAGCTTGTTAAATATTTACAGTATCATTAATTAATGGGGCTGCATGATATTTTATTTTACCATCTTTTTCAGCTAAAGGAATAAATACAAATGATATACCTGAATTATAGTTATCTAGAAAATCTACATTCATAATATTGTTAACTAAAGATCTGTTTTTAGGTATTTCAATATCTGAAATTATTTTTGTACCAATCTTTAAATTTGAATCAGGTAAAGAAGTTAAGGTATTATCTAGGTTTGGATTAGTGTTTAAAGCAAACCCAGTGTAATACCCATTTTCTTTGTGAATATCTAGTACTTTCTCAATAACAGTAGTTTCAAATATAGACTCATCACTTTCCTGTAGAGTTGGTATTAATTCATTCCTAAAGTTTCTCATAGATCTTACATTAGAATCTATAACATCTTCTACTACATTTAATCTATTTATCCAAGCTACATCATGTACAAACCCTATAAGTTCTTTATTTTCAGTACCTTCTATAGTCATTGGCCAATAATCAAATATAGTTTCATCTTGAGCCAAATTATGTTCAACAATAAAATGATTCCAATCACCTATGTTATATTCTTCTAACATTACTTGCCATGAAATTCTTTTTCCTGTACTTAACTTTATTTTGCCATTATATTCAGTATTTAATTTAACATTAACTTTAGTTCCAGCATTATATTTAAAAGGATTTAGAATAGGGTTACCTTCAATACTTGTATCTGAAGTCTCTCTTCCAACTTGTTTTTTTCCTTTAACTTCCCAGATATATTGTTGAGATAAATGAGCAACAGAAGTTGCTGGTGTAGAATTTTTTGAATCTACATTTTGAACTTCTGAATCAGAATAAATCTCCTGTAATTGTATAGAATTTTGAGTAGGAGAAATATATTTAGTTGCTATTTCTAAGGTATTCTGTATTTTATCAGAACTAATTTGATCTACAGCTATAGAAGGATCTTTTTCTTCTATACCTAATAATTCTTCATAAGTTTCTGAAATTTCTTTATCTGTAACTAGTGTATATAAAGTTTTAATTTTATTATAATAAGGTCTGACGTTTAAATCAGTAAATTGTTCTAAAGCTTGTATAAAAGATTTAAAATCTTCAGTTAATATATCTCTATTAGTTTCTATACTAACAGCCTCTACAAAATTTAATAATAAATCTACTTGTTCTTTTATCTCTTGGTTTCTAAGTCTAATAGGATCAATATCAGAAGGTAAATCCTCTGTAATTTCTTCAGATAAAGAATCTAAAAGTTTTATACCTGCTTGTGAAGCTAAACTACCATCTATAGGGTTTGATTTTTCTTGCTCTACAGGATTAGTATAAGATTCAGAAATATTAGAATCAGGGTCTATAGGAGAAGTAGTAGAAGCTTCAGTGTATAATTCATTTACTTTACTAAACAATTCACCATTTAATTCATCTATATTATTTACTTTTTTTACTCTATCTAAATAAAAATCAGCAAATTCATCTAATATATTATCTGTTACTTCTACATTAGGAGAATCATTTTCTGTTGATATAGTATTAAACATTGTCTGCAATAAACCAGTATCTCTGTAAGTAGATTTTATATCTTCACGATTTTGTACTGGCATATTATTAGAGTATACATTACCCTCAGTATCTACATTTTCTTTTTTCTCAAAAATAATATTAGAAACTAAATCACCTACAGATTCTTTATACTTAGAACGAGTATCAGATTCTTCTTTAGTTAACTCTTTATTATTTACTATTTTATTAGCTATAACTTCAAGTTGACCATCTAATCTATTACTGTTAGGTGATGCATTTTTATTATTATTAGTTTTTACTACATTCTTTTGTTTAGTAGAAGATTGTTTACTAGTATTACCAATATTTCTAAGATCCGTAATCTTTGAATCTATTTCAGAGATTAATTCAGGAAATTGTTTTTTATATCTTTCTAATTTAGTAATACTAGTTTCTCTAGATACTAAATCCTTAACTTTCATTAATTCATTTATATAAGATTCTTGGTCAGCTAAATTTAACTGATAGTTCTTAGATGATTTAACTAAATATTCCTGATTATAAGATTCTAATTTAGTTTCTAATTTATCAATAGCTTTATTATAACTAGCTAAAGTTTTTTTATCTAAATAAGGATTCGCCTTATAAGATTTTAAATGTTCAATAGTTTTTCTAGTTAGTTTAATATTCTGATCCAATACAAACATTTCGTTAGGGTTAATATACTTTTTAGACTTCTTAAAGTCTTTAGTCATTTTATCTAACTTTGTAAGTAATTGTTGGGATTCTGGTGAACCTTCTTCTTTTATTATATCTCTAAGTTGATTTATAGTTCCGTCAGTAAAATTACTTGTAGCTATACTTAATAAAGCTGCTTCTTCACTTAAATTAGCTAATTCATCATCAGCTAAAAGTTGTGAAATTTCTCTCATTTCGCTACTAGTAGCTACTTGCTTTATAGTCTCTTTAAATTTATGTTGGGAACCAAACAATTTTTCATTATCCTTATATCTACTTTGTTGGTTATTATAATTTTCCCATTGTTCTTTAATTCTTTGTTTTCTTCCAGGTAAACTCATTGCTTTAGACTGAAAAGGCCCACTGATAAGTCCAATAGTCCCAGCTACTTTAGCTTCTGTAGAATCTAAAAAAGCAGAAAATCTTTCAGACCATCTTTCAGGTTGACCAGAAGGATCTAAACCTAGCTTTTTCATCTTCTTTAAATCTTCATCTAATTTTAAAGATTCTTTCAAACTTTGAAATGCCTGATAGTTACCTTCCATTTTAGCAGCTTCTTGCCACATCTCTTCAAAACCTTCTTTTGGTGCACCAAATAAATGAGCTTTATTTCTGTTCCATCGGGTAGGAGAAAGTAACTTTTTATTGATTGCAGCTTTACCTCTAAATAAACCTTTTAACATCATAGCATCACCAATAAAAGTAGCCATAGTATAATCAAAAGCTTCGTTAGCAGATTCACTGGCGAATTGTTCTGCATCCGATTTAGTTATTATACCATTCTCAACTAAAGGTTGCATTTTATGTAAAGTATTCTCGTAAGATTCCAATCCTTCCATTCTAGCTTCAGCTCCTTTAGTAAAGATAGAAGTAGTTGTAGCACCTAAAGCCTGTACTACTTTGGGATTAGTTTGAGCGAAAAGATTAGTATAAGCTTGTAATTTAGCTGCTTTAGTTGCAATAGGACTTACAGATCTTGTTAAAGCTGCAGATCTTAATATAGATTTTTTACCAGCTTTTGTTATTCCTTTTATTATACTTTTAGTAGCAGCTTTAATTCCTGTACCAACTCCTAATCCAGTCATACCAAAACCTACAGCAGAATCAATTATACTTTTTAAAGAACTCCATTTAAAAAGCATATCAGTATAATTACCTTCTTCTGCAGCTTGTTCATACACTGGTAATATATCTCTATTTGTGGATTCTTTTAAAGCTAAACCTACATCACTTATACCTTTAGTTATTCTTCTGTATAAGTTCATAGAATTAGCAGTGGAGAAGTCCATATCAGAAAACATAGCAGCATAAGTAGCATAATCTAATAAATAACCTACATCTTCTAAAAATGTACCTACACCAGAAATAATTCCTGCACCAACAGTATATAATCCTTTTATACGAGTACCTTGATTTTGAGATCTATATCTATCTAAATCTTCAAAAGTACTTCCGGCAAAACCTTCATCCCAAATACTTTTTTGACTAGTAGGATATGAAAATTGTTCAGCATCTATTGATATTGGAGCACCACCAACTGGTCTTAATACTGTACCTCTATCTACAGGATAAGAAGTATTTGCTACATTTTCAGGAAAAGAATTATCACCATTTCCAAATTGTTCTTCTTTATATTCATCTGTGAGATATTTTTCGGATTTTCCTGTAGTAATATCTTTTAAAGTACTCATAATTAATTTTTATAAAATTCTTCGGGTGGAACCAATCTACCAAAAGCTGCACTAAATTCAAAAGCTTGTGAACCGCCTTTACCGTCTGAAATATGTATTTCTTTTCTTGCGTTAACTGGATTGTGGTAATAAATTGCTTGAACTTTTTCACCTTTATCATTTAATATGAAAATAGGAGCTTCAACACCTAAAGGAATTTGAAAAGTATATTGCTCTACATCTGCGTTCATATGATACTTATAACCTAATTCAGTATTTCTAGGTTCGTTAGGTTCCCAAATTCTACCTACAATATATTCTTCTCCTTCAGGAGTAGATACAATGTAACCTTGAGATAAATCTCTTATATAATCCCCTTTATTATTTGTTGTTAAATCAGAACCTCCAGGAACTACACCTCTAACTAAAGCTTCACCTTTCATTAAAGATGTTTGTAATTCTTTTTTCTCGTCTCCAGTTATAGGCTTATCTCTATCAGAAGCGGAATATACAGATACTCCTTGTATATTAGTTCCAATATCTTTTGCGGCTCCGACTGGATCATTTTTCATTTTATCACCAAATTCTGTTCGTAAATAATCTCCTACAAATATACTCTGTTGACTTTCTTTTTTGGCTATATTATGTACATAGTCTCTTATTTCATCCGCTAGATCTTCTTGAGCATTTTTATCTCCCGAAACAGCTTTTTTATATAGATCAGATGAAATTTTATTTAACCTAACTAATTCTCTACCAACATTATCATATTGTTCTATTATATTCTTAGGATTATATATCTTATTTCCAACAACTTCTTCAGCTTTAACCCAAGAATCATAAGCACTTTTAACTGCAGGTATTGCTCCAAAAGGGCCTAAAGCTAATTTCCACGCATCACCAAAGAAACTTTTTTTACCAGTCTCTTCTTCACCAGCTTGAACAAAAGTGGAGAAGAATTTATTTGCTTTAGTTGGTAATTGAGTCTTGTAAGTTATAGGAACTAATCCAGTTTTTGAAGTAGGTGCATATCCTTGTAGTTGTTGTTGCATTCCACCCATTCCTGGAGGAGCTACAAATTGTCTACCCCCACCATATCTTTTTATATCTTCACGTTTATATAAATCAAAATAGTTCTGAATTTTACCTAAAATATCTTTAGGTTGTAATTCGGAATATTCTGCAAAAGCTCCTCTATCAGTTGTAGAAGTTCCATATTCTCTAGTCAATAAATCGGCTGCGGACTGTAACCCGGGAGTATTTTTATAAGCTAACCTTCCTTCTTTATCTGTAACCATATATCTACCTAAACCAGAAATATATTGGATAGACATTCCTTTTAAATCTTCAGAAGTTAGAGTTGGTGCAGCTTGAGACATAACTTGTTGTATGTCTTTATCTACATCAACATATTTAACACCATAATTAGGTACAAAATCTGAAACAGTTCCATCTTCTTGAAAAGTTCCCAACCAATTTTCATATTCTTTTCTTTTGACTAGTTCTCCATAAGAAGGATCTCCTAACTGCATAGACATTTTATCTACATTAGCTCTCCAAGAATCTAATTTTAACTTATTTTCTTGTGCTTTGTTTATATAATTTCTATATGCTTTATCTCTTTGTTCTTTAACAGTTATAAATTGACTAATAGTTTGTTTGTTAACTCCATTGTTTAGTATATTATCAACTAAGTTATCTTTTGATTCATCTACTGCTCCTACAAGTGTATTAACATTATCTAAATCTTTTACATCTACATTATAATCAGTTAAAATACCAGAAGTCGCTTTTAAAGCTTCAGCAGATGCTTGAGCTTTAGCCATAGGAACCCTAGCAAACTCTTCAAAAGTTATAGGATTTACCACACTTGGTTGAACTATTTGAGAATATCTATTTATCGGCATTATCTATTGTTTTTGTTGTAGACCTAAAAGTTTTAAAGTATTGGACATAGATTGAGTATAACCTTGAGATTGTTTATAATTCCATAAAGTTTTACCAACATTAGCTAAATTCTGACCTCTTGCTTGATTATAAGCAGATTTTTGAGCTTCATAAGCCGCTTGATTTTGTGCATTTAGTTCATCTGTCCTTAATTGTTGTCCAATATTATATTGTTCCAAACCTAAATTAACTTGTTCAGTTCTAGCTATTTCTTGAGCATCAGCTAAATTTGATTGTAAACTAATATTAGCTAAAGCTTGAGCAGAACCTGAGTGTAATCCTTGAAGGTTGGCTGCATATTGACCAAAATTTCCAGAACTAGATTCTTGTAAAGCTTGTCTACTACCAGCTAATTGTTTAACTAAATTTCTTTGTATTTGTTGTCTATTAACTAATTGTGGTTGAATTTCTTGGTCTATAGTTTGGGCTTGAATGGGTTTTGATTGTTTTAAATTTCTTAATGCTCTTTCATTACCGATAATAGGTGCAGCCATCAAACCTAAAGAAGTAACATTACCTAAAATATCCTTATTTCTATTTAACCAAGAATCTTTTTCTACATTTTCTTGGGAGTAAGCTTGTAACTCTTCTTCAGATAAATTAGGTGTGTAAGCTTCTTCAGCAGTAGTAGGATTATACCCACTCTGAGCTAGTTTATTTATATCTATATCCCCACCAAATTGCATAGGATTGACAAGTCCACCTAACTCTTTTTTTAAACTAGGGTATTTATCATATACTTTTGTTTTGACATCACTTCTATTGTGAAGTCCGGCTAATCTTAACGCATCTACAGCATCATTTTTAGTTGGTATAGGATAACTTCTATTACCACCAGCAAAATCAGAAGATTCTACAGAAGGGTAAGGATTTTCCGAGGATTTATAATCTTCTTTTCTAGAAAGTCCACCATTAGCAAATTCTTGGTTGGTTGATACTTCCATATCTTTTTTTACATTTTCTTGAGCTTCCCTTAATCTACGCATTAAAGTTTTTTTAGTAGACATATCAATACCACTATTTCTACCTTTAAATAAATTTTCTATGTATTTAGCGGCATCAGCAAAGCTTTTACCTTTTATAGCTTTTGGAAGTCCTAATTCTACTGTTAAATCCATTACTCAATAATTAATCTGTTACTAAAAATATATTTTCCATCACCAAAATTAAATGAAGATTCCCCTTCTTCTACTGTATTTACTTTTCCATTAGAACCAACACCCAAAGGTATTCCACCTAACGGATTCTGTTCATGTAAACCTCCAGATTCGTAAGTCTCTAAAACATTAGTATTAATATTATTTGTAGCCATACCACCAAAAGCTAACATATAAGGATTTGTAATTCCTGGTACAACTCCTTTAGAAGGTGTAGGTATACTGGTTAAATATTGCTGTAATTGTAATTGTCTTTGTTGTTCCACTTTAGCTGCAGCTTCTTTATTTTTTTTATTTTTAATAGCTCCGCCTATTGTTCCAGCTACAGCTCCAACAGCTCCTCCTATAACAGTACCTATTCCTGGAACTACACTTCCTGCCGCAGCACCTGCCGCAGCTCCTTTTAAAGCTCCTCCACCTATAGTACCTGCAGCAGACCCAGAAGATTCTGCAGCTCTTCCTAAAGTTTTACCAGCCATAGTACCTAACTGTAAATAAGGATTTGGATTAGATGCCATTACTCCACCTGTATTAAAAGGATTTACCACAACTTTATTTTTTCTCTTAGTTTTTTTAATTTTAATCATCTTTTTTTTCATCCTTTTATATTATACATAATTACCATATCATCAAGTGAGTAATCAGCTAAAGTTCCAGAATTGTTTAACAATTTAACTAATATATAATGTTCTCTAAACCTTTCTCGTGTCCCAGATATCCTGGGAAGATGTACTCTATGATTATCAAATTTAGTTTTTAAATCGATATTTTCCAAATTAGAAGTATTTCTATTTCCAGTTATTTGTATTTGGTCAAAATTATCCCCATATAATCTATATTCTAAATTATGAAATACTTTTTCAAAAATAGGAGCTGATCCAAATAGATAAGTAACAGAAGAAGCTAAATATGACGTATTACCATACTTTTTCATTATATTTACATCTTTATATAAAAGTTTATCTTTAAACATATGGTAGTAACCATCAAAAGCACCTTCATTCGATAACTTACAAATAAATTTTTGTAATAAAGAATTATAGATTAAAGAATAAGTACCCGCAACTTCTACATCAAATACAAAAATAATATCATCTCTTTTTCTATCATAAGTAGTACTTATTATTCCATTTAATGCATTATCATCTAATATTTGTTTTACTCCTTTTAGTGTACTTAACTTATCATCAGCTACTACATTAATAGTATTAAAAATTCTATCGTAATAATACAACATTTTAGTATCATCTGCAACAGTAAATTTATCTTCAGTACCTGATTTAGTAGAAAGATATTTATGGTCATAAAATACTGCTCCTATACCTAATTCTATATTAATACCATCTGTAGCTTGGGTTTGTATTCTAGGATTTATAGATAATTGACATATACCAGATTTTTGAAAAGCGTATATTTCCCCTTTAAAATTATATAATTTAGTGATAGATCCATATATACTTTCTAATTCTTTAGTGTCATTAACAGGAAATTTGGTCCATGAATCAATTAATTCATTAGAAAATTTCTCTTCAGAAGCTTGTACTATAGTAGTAAAATTATTAACAGTAGTAAAATTAGCTGGTTTACTTGGGGCTAGTATTAGATTAGGTTTTTGATTATAAGCCGTAAGTAATTGATGATTATCGACTAACCTGTAATTTTGATACGAAACGGCTGCATTCAATCCTTGACATACTTCATAAGTATCATCATTTCTACCGAATACATTCTGGTTGTTTTCTATCCAACTAACGTATACGTAGTCATAAACATTAAATGCTTGATGTACTAATGAATGCTCTGCATTAGCTCTTTGGAAAGCTAATGCACCAATATAGACATCTCCTACATAATTAATGGTAGTGGTAGCAACAGTACCAAGAGTTCCTTCTATAAGATAAGAATTTCTTTGTTTAGCTTCATAAGAAGCACCATTATATTGATTAGGTAAATTTCTTATTAATTCTATAATAGGTATAGCTCCTAAAGTACCATCTCTATCAACATCAGCTAAAAATTTTCCCCAAGGAATTAAATTCACATGCCAAAAAGTATCTACAAATTTTAAAACTACACTTGCAGGGAATCGATGATTATATTTTATTTGCTCTAATTTTGTAACTGGTGCACCACCTGTATTCATAAATGTATATAAATCAGAAATATTAACACTATTACTAAAAGGATAAGAAGGATCAAAAGCTTTTGTTTCACCTTCTTTTATATTTTGAGAAGGTGCATTCAAGGATATATCAGGACTTCCTGTATTAGGAGATTTAAATGTGCCAGTATATCTATGTAAATAGACAGCTTCATGTGTATCAATTGGATCCGCAGAACTAAATTCGGCTGCCCCTAATAATATATAAGGAAAATTAGTTCCAGGATAAGGGGAGCTATCTAGATTATAATACTGTGGATTGCTGTTTATAACTAAAGGTCCTTGAGCTACATTATTTTCATATCTTTCTAATTTGGTTGTACCATTATAAGCGTTTCTAGTATAACTGCCAATTATTTTAATATCAGATACAGAAGGTAATTGCTCATTTAATATAGTATCGGCAGAATAAAATACACAGAATTCAGAATGATCTGTAGGATAAGAAATATCATTTGTAAACCAAGTAGGATCTACCCAATCTACACCAGCTTCATAAGATTCGCCAAGTTTAGCCCCAGTAAGGCTAGAACTAACTTTTAAATCTTTAGTTATATAATAAGGATGATAATAGGGGGAATTTAATCCTCCTCCCCCACTTGTCCCTCTATGGTATTGTACTGTAGGTTGTATAACACCTTGAGATACTATTGTTCTATCATTTATAGTTCTTTCTACAGTAACTATTTGATAATTTACAACTCCTTCTGCAGTATAAGAAGATTGATTAAGTAACACAGCTTCTAAGGCTAGTATATTACGCATACCTCGACTAGACACACTAGGTATTACTCCCTCATCTTCTATATGAGGCATCTTTATATCAGTTATCCATTTAGCAGGACTTCGTTGACCTAAATTATTATAAAAAACAATACCAATCCTATATATTTCTCCACGCTTTAAAGATTTTTTAGGTATAGTCCCTATATTATTTGTTTCAAATACTACAGAAAGTCTGATATTAAGTCCTTCTACACCCCAAATACTAGAAGATGATTGAATAAATCTATAAGTAGTATAATCAGCATTAACACAATCATGAGTTTCTGGAGGCATATTAGGTAATTGATATACAGTAGTACCAGAACCATCAGCATTTTCCACTGCATAATTAGTAGAACTTGAAGCATGTGCAAATGCTCTAACATCTATATCAGGATCAAAATCGTTAGTAGTTATATTCCCTAGAAATAATCTATTTCTTTTAGGTGCTAATGTTTGAGCTACGATAGGTCTTCCTCCTATTGTAGTAAATTCTGAATCTGATAATTCCGATATAAAACTATTACCATCATCTACAAAAGAAAAAGTAGATCCTGCAATTTCTTCATCTACTATTAAAGATATTTGTGGAGTTTGGTTGAGTTCTTGATAATGTATAGAATATAATCTAATATAATCAAAATCAGAATCTAATGTAATATCTACTGTTATTGACAATCCAGTATCTTGACCAGATTCAAATCCTTCCATATAATTTGTAATGGATAACATTTCAGATAAAGGAGCTAAAACAGATTCACTACCATTTAAATTATATAAACTATAAGCATACTGAATATTACCAGCTATTAAATTTCCACCAGTTTGTACAGATATTTCAGGTTGATCCAAATCAATTTCTTCTACTAGATTATATTTAGTAGATGGATCTTGAACATTAATAAATCTTACTTGATGATATCCATCAGTCAAATATATTTTTACAATATTCTCATTTTCATAATTAGCTATAGCCTCAATCCTGTATTGTGTTGAAAAATGTAAATCTGCTGCAGAAGTACTAGCTAAAATTTCATTTACAGTACCATCGTCTTCTATTTCTAGAATAAAATCTGTATTACCTGGGCCAGGAATTCCTGTATTATCAGTAACAAACATATATAGTTTGTCATTAATTTCTACACTACCTATTAAATATAGTCCAATACCTCCACTAGGAAATCCATTAGGATCTGGTGGATTGGAAGTAGTTACAAATTCTATAGCTTCTAATAAAGGTTTTACAGATAAATTTCTACCATTATTTATAATCTGAATATTTTCAGCATCATAAGCAGTATCAAGTTTTCTTTTATCAGGAGAAGTGTCTTGATCTAAACCAGTTACAATATATCTATCTTTTTTTATCATCCCCTCTAAAATCTAGTTTTTCTTCTCTCTTTTTGAGAATCATATTTATATCCTGATTCAAAATTATCTGTTTGAGGTATTAATCTAATAATAGCATTTCCTATTGCTTCAGCTTCTACCGGATCTGGTAATAATATAGCATTAGTAGCTTGACCTACATAAAAATGATATTGTTGTAAAGCATGTTGATAAACTCTTTCAGGTAATTTTTGTAGAGTCCATAAAATTTCATATTTTCTTTGTTTGATATACCATTCTATAGCTAATCTTACAGATTCATCACCTTCTATATAAGGAAATCCTTCTTTATCTAATTTAAAAGCTTTATAAATTAATTCAATATTACCTTCTTCAAAATCTACATAAATAAAATCACCTACTATTTTATGGGTATAAAGTAAATCAACTGTCTCTTTTTCTGAATCAGTGAGAGAAGGATAAGTTTTAAAAGCATCGTCAGTATTATGACCCAAGGTTACACGATAATTATTATCTAATACTCTTCTTACAGTTGTTCTAGACTTATAATCTTTAGGTATTTGAGCTTGAAAATTTATAATTTCAAGATTAATATGTTTATCTTCATATAAACCTGGGGCACCTATTAAATCTATCACAGTTTTTACATGATTAACTACATCAGATTTTTTTATACTTTGTAATAAAGGATTTTCTTGTAATCTATATATTATTTCCCCGATTGATACCATGGTGCATATGAATTTAAAGGTTTAATCGAATTTATTATTTTATTAAACAGATATTGTCTGTGTTTTTTATTTATTATAAAAGTATAAAAATTTTTATTAATAAATTCTACTTTTCTTTTATCCCAAGTTATTTTATAAATATATCTATGACTATGGTCATTAATATAATAAACTTTTTTAGTTTTATCACCTGTTTTCTTTATAAGTTTTTTTGTTTCTGGCCAATTTATACTAGCTTGTAATTTTATATTACCTAGTTTATCTTTTTTTATTTTTTGTTCTTCTTTAATTAAATAGAATAAACCTAAACCAGGAAAAAAGAATCTATATGTTTCAGATATAATTTTTTTTATAACTAATTCAAAAAATGTTTTTAAAATAAGTGTATAAGTTTTTTGAGGAATTTTTAACTCTTTATAATATTTTAGAAATTCCCTATAAAAATACATCGATCCGTAGTCTACTTTATTCTTGTGGTTGCGGTACATCATCTGCTTTATTATTTAATGTATCAATCATTATACCCAAACTATTTAATAATTCATTGATTATTTCTATTCTTATAATTTCCCAAACTTCCCCTGTAATAGGATATTCTTCTAAATTAGTAGTTAAATCATTTAAACTAACAATATCTTCTGGATCTTCTAAAATACATTGTACAGCTACATAAGTCATATTTTTATGTACAGAATCAGTACTATAAAAATACAATTTACCGTCATCTTCTTTATAGCAATAAATAAATCCTTTTGGTGCATATTCAACCTCAGAAATTCTATACTTACTTATAATTTCTACCTCAGAACCTGTATACTCTACAGTTCTAACATCTATAGCATCAAATATTTCTCTACCTACAACATTAGGTAAAGATTTAATAGTTCTTAAAACCGTTCCTCCTGTAGGTAATACAGTAGGAATTCTAGAAGAATCAACTAATTCCAGCTCCATATAAATAGACTGTAAAAATTGATCTCTATATTCACCAGCTTCTCTAATTTCTCTTTGACGAAGATATTTAGCTCTTTTAGTTCTAGTAAGAAATAATATATGTCTATCAGATATTTCACTATCTATATTATGGGCACGTAAAATTTCCCTTATATCACTTATTAATTCACTTCTTTTCATTGAACTACATTAAAATAATTATTAATTAGATTTTACCAAGGTAATAATTTTGTTATCCAATCTTTTATTTGAGAAAAATTAACGGTAGTAATTAAACCTATTAATGCCAAACCTACTACCCATTTCCATTTTTTTGAGGATCTAATAAACTCTGTATCATCTTCTAACTTTTTAATTTTATTATTAGTTTTATCAACAAATTCAGAGAGATTTATATTAGTAACTTCTGTAGATTTGACTATAACATCAAGCCGTAGATTCACGACCTCAAATTCTGTGTTTAGTTGCATTACTAACATCCTACTATTTAAACGAGCATTACTGGCAACTCTATCTATTTTGTTTTCTAAGATTTCCCTTTCTAAATCTTCTTTTGTTTTTTCATTTGCCATAACATATTTTAATTTATTTAAAGACAATTTTATTTCACTTATCTGTTTTTTACGTTTAAATAATAAGTTTGCTTTATAAAAATAAGAATAAACAGTCAATGCAAAAAAAGCACTCCCTAAAATTTGAATTTTCGCAAACCATAAATGCCCACAAATATTATAAATAAAACTATAAAAATCTGCCATTTAGAACCATCATTAAAATATAGTCTACTATCGTTTATTTTTGCCAGCCAACAAACTTTTTCGTAAAACTCTATAGTAAACCAAGAAATAGGTGCTATCATTATTACCTTTCCTGCAATATTATCTTTAGCCGTTTGGTAGAATATTATTATTACCAATGTTAAAATTAATAACCCATAAATAAAATACCAAACTGCATCTCGATAGCTTGTATCAAATTCATACCCGGCATTATCCGGTACTTTAAATTTAAACGGAATGTGCTTAAACATTTCCGGAAAATGTTCAGAGCATACAGCCATAAATATTACCAATAATGGTATTATTAGCTTATTTAATTTCAATTTTATTATATTTTAAAAAAGCTCTAATATAAGCTAGCTGATTACATACCTCATTTAACTGAGCTCTACGTCGAATCTTTTTCATAGGCTCGTCTTTGTACATTTCACTTACTTCTAAAGTTATCATAGTTCTAAATTCATACACCAACGCTTGGGGAGGTGCTTTTACTGGATCTGGCATAATACAAATATTTATATGTTAGTTATTTTTTACAAAGTTCATTTATTCGCTGCTTTTATTTCTTCCACCCTTTTTGTAGGTGGTTTTATCCAACCTAACATTTATTTAATTATCAATTTCTTTTCTTCAATATTAATTGAAATTTCAATATCCTTAAATTCTACTTTATTAAATCCACAAATAAGCGAAATTAAGTCATTTTGATGTTCCTCTAGTTTTGCGATTTCTTGTTTATGAGAATTAATTAATTGAATATTTCTAATCAACTTATCAAGTTCATTATCACTTAATTTAATTTCTTTTTTGTTTTCCATAACTACTCTATTATTTCCATTAAAATTACCTGTTACCGTTTCACATGCTTTTTGTATAAAATGATTTTCCATATTTATAATTTTATCCATGATCCATTTTCATAAGCCCAAACACCTACACTTGTAAATGTTGCATCTGTATCAGTTACATATATAAGGTCTGCATCCTCCGGGGTCAATGCACTTGCTTCGGTCGCTGTAAATTTGCCTAATCCAAGCAACCTATTACAAACTACCCGAACTCTGTTGAATACCATCGTATCTGTAAATGTAGTTTGGAATCCTACACCACTACCAACTGGCGTTGAATGTCTTATCTTAATTGTGCCAGGCTCACCCGACCCGGTACCTCTCCCTGCATCTATATTAAGATGACTACCAATAAAGTTTGTCCCGTATGACCGCGCAGTGCTAATACTATGCTGCACACCCGGTGTAAGAGCCAATCTACTCCCTATCCACATGTTTACTGGGCTTCCAAGCCCCATGCTAATTGCAAAATCATTAGCAACATATTGATTGCCATTTGATACATCCCCTAGTATTATAGTATTTGACAGTGCAGATGTAAAATAGTCGACACCACTCATTCCAAATGATATGTGTATATTCTTTTGTCCGGTTGTTATATTTATTAACGCACTATTCCCTATCCCTATATTGTCACTTCCAGATGATAGCGATGTATTTATTTGTGTATTTATAAGCGTGTTACTATCCCCTGAAATAGATGTAAAACCTTGACACATAATGATAACGTTACCATCACCTGTAATTTGATGAGTATAACCTGCTTTTACTATTAAACCTTGTAATAATAGATTCCGAACTCCTGTAATTGTAGAAAATAACTGTTTTCTCCCAGATGCATTTTGCTTATTCGTAATATTAATATTACTTCCTAATGTATCGTCTACATCGTTTGAAAAACCTATTTTTAGCCCTGTTGAGTCAGCCTTTTGAATATACTGCCCATCGTTTTGAATGTTACCGGTAATTCTTATACGTCCAGTTTGCGTATATTGAGGATAGCCGTCTGAATCTTGCCCTTGCTGCAATTGTACAGGCTCTTTATTAATGTATTTTTGAGGGTCTGATTTCTTTACATTTCCTTCACTATCTATTACAGCAAGCGGCAATAACTCCTCGCTAAATCCAATGCCTCTAAACTTTATGTCTTCATTTTCAAAGTTGTCGAGTAATAAATCTACTATTTCGCCGTCCTGTAAATCAATAAATCTTGATATTTCTACATGACCCCATAAATTAGGATGAACACCATCAAAGTAATATTCTTTTTCTCCTAAATTTGCAGTGGTTAAATCATCCCAAATATCTATAAATATAGAGCTTGTAGCTGTGGCAGCATTACTCATGTAGGTATTATAGTCGCTTTCATTTGTATTCCTATGTGGCCACATACTAACAAAAATAACCTCAAAGCCTAGTCCTTTTGCTGTTGTTGCGA
>Ga0255050_10000054_pt1 | contig 20378 bp, 15 predicted proteins | sample JV7_2_5_MG_FD_181714 | JGI IMG/M metagenome (GOLD analysis project Ga0255050, IMG submission 181714) | Seawater microbial communities from Jervis Inlet, British Columbia, Canada - JV7_2_5 | ecosystem: Environmental > Aquatic > Marine > Inlet | place: Canada: British Columbia | collected 2016-10-06
TATAAATTCTCCGAAAAATTGATATCTTGGGTGATGATAGACCGAAAGGTGCCCTGAAAAGACAATCAGTTCGATAATAATCAATCCCGACTGGTAAGAGTTTGCTCCAAAACACTCGATTGAATCGGGCTAATTTTCCGTTACCACCGGAAATCAGGATTCCGGTACGAACCAGGCTCCGACTGGTAACGATACTGGTAAGGGTAAGAATGAAAAGTCGAGGGTAGCCTGGTAATCCGTGGGGTTCCCGTCACGGCGACGTAATCTCATAATCCATTGGTCGGAGGTTCAAGTCCTCCCGGGCCCACCACTTTTTTCGTTATCTTTCAATCACTTACGGTCATTTTTGGCCAGGGATACATGGACTATTAGTCCACAAGTCGATATCGATTGCCTTAGCCTGCTCGGCTTTGTTCGATTAACCAAACCAGCCGACATACAGTTGAATCACGATGGCGTTCGCCAGGTCGATGAAAAACGCACCGATCAGCGGTACGATGATGAATGCCTTCGGTGATGGCCCGTAAAGTTTGGTCACGGCCGTCATATTGGCGATCGCCGTCGGCGTGGCCCCGAGCGCAAGACCGACATAGCCGGACGACATGACGGCGGCGTCATAGTTGGCGCCCATGGCACGGAAAACCACGATCCCGCTCCACAACAGCACAATCACAACCTGCGCGATTAGCATCAGCAAGATCGCGTAACCCAGGTCGGCGAGGGTCCAGAGTTGCAGGCTCATTAGCGATATGGCGAGGAACAGACCCAGACTGAGTTCGGAAATCAGAGCCAGGCTACGCGATTGTTCGGGCTTTGGCATATTGATCTTTGAAAACAACCTGGGGACGAGATTGGTTACGAGTATGCCCGCAAACAGGCAGGATACGAAGGTGGGCAGTTGTACGCCAAGCTTACCCAGACCGAGATCGATGTGAATACCGATGCCGATAGTCACAAAGATAACGAATATGGTGCGCAGCATTCCCTGGTACTCAATCTGGATCATTTCGTTCTCGTACTCGACACCAATGGTTTGCACCGCGTCGCTGTCGGGTTCGAGCTTGTAACGCTGCACCAGGAATCGGGCCAGCGGGCCGCCTAGCAGGCCACCCAGGATTAGGCCGAAGGTCGCACACGCAATGCCGATTTCGCCTGCCAGCAAGATCCCGTGGTCATCTCTGAAGATGGGCGTCCATGCAATCGCAGTGCCGTGTCCGCCGGATAGCGACACTGAGCCACCTATTACCCCCACTAACTGGTCGAAACCCGCGAGCGTCGCCACCAGCACGCCGGTGCCGTTCTGGATGCCGAGATAGAACGCGGCGAGCATTAGCAGGATGACCAGTTGCGCCCCACCTTTCAGCAAGGTTTCGAATCTCGAGGACAGGCCGATGGTAGTAAAAAAAGCAATCAGCAGTTCATCGCGCACGCCAAGCTCAAACTCGAACTGAAGATTGAAAAGTGCATAGACAAGACCGAATACAATCGACGCGATCAAACCGCCAACCACCGGTTCAGGGATATTAAAATCGCGCAGAAGCGCGATCTTGCCAATTAAGTATTTTCCAAGAAAAAGCACGAGGATGGCGAGGATGATTGTCTGCCGACCATCGAGAACGAATGATTCCATGGTTTTTTCCTTTAACGAATGCGCGAAGCTTAAAACTATTATCAAGAAACCCGTGGGGCTCTATTGCGAAAATGGGTCTAAGCGAAACCAGTGACTGTACCTGTTAAAATGACACTCGGAAACCTTTGACGTTCAAATTTAAAGCAAACCGGGGTCCAAACCTGAGACGTGGATATTGATTAGTGACTGGTTTATGATTGGCCGATGCTGAAGTGGGTCTAATTTTCCAACCGATGATGGGGTCAAGATAATGTCCATGTTCTACCTGAAAGCGGTTGCTGGGTTTTTCGTTATTGTCACGCTGACAGGTTGCGGTGGCGAGGTACAGGAATCTGCCGAGCCCGCGATACGCCCGGTAAAGATTTTTACGGTTCAGAATAGTGACAACAGCGCGGTGCGTAAATTCCCAGGACGTGTCGAAGCCTCACAACGTGCCGAGCTGGCATTCAGGGTAGGTGGTACGGTGAGTAAAATTCTGGTCAAGGAGGGCGACCAGGTCAAAAAAGGCAAGCTGCTTGCCCAGTTAGACAAGACCGATTTTCAAATAACGGTCCAGGATCGCCAGGCAACATTCGATAACGCCAAGCGAAACTTTGAACGAGCGGCTGAATTGATCGAGAGCGGATCCATTTCGAGGCTGGATTATGACCGTACCGAGGCAAATTTTAAAACCAGCCAGGCGGCGTTGGCTGCCGTGAAACAGGACCTGGCCTACACCAACCTCGAGGCACCTTTTGCAGGCCAGGTGGCAAGGCGTTACGTCGAAAGCTTTGAACAAGTACAGGCGAAGCAGGAGATATTCAGCCTGCAGGGAATCAATATCCTGGACGTAGTAATCGACCTTCCCGAGGTTTTGGTCCGGAACTTGCAGCGAGCCAAAAGTAGCGACGAACCTAAAGGTAAGGGAATACCCATTTATGCCGAATTCGAAGGGCAGCCGGGCTCCCGATTTCCCCTGACTTTCAAGGAAGTAGCCACCAAGGCACATAGGGAAACGCAGACGTTTCAGGTCAGGCTGACCATGCCAGCCCCCGAGGAATTTACCGTGCTGCCAGGGATGACGACTAATGTAACCGTGGATCTCAGCCGTTTTAGCAAGACCAAGCCGGTATTCCTGGTCCCGTCCAGCGCGGTTGATTCAAGTTCCAAGCTCGAGGCCCTGTTGTGGGTGCTGGATGCCGACAGCATGACAGTTTCAGGTCGCAAGATTAGAATCGGGCGCCTCACCGGCAACATGATCGAAGTGCTCGAAGGGCTGGAAGGTAATGAAGAAGTCGTCAGTGTCGGCACTACTTATGTTGCCGAGGGAATGCGGGTTTCACGGATGATCCAGTCCGAGCAGGCGGCCCCCGTGCCGATGACCCAGCCTGAATGACTAGCCAACAACGCGGTCTTCCGCAACAAAGTATCAACTCATGAATATCGGGGAGTACTCGGTTAACAGCAAAGTCGTTTCATGGCTGCTGATCGTAATACTGGTCGGCGGGGGACTGAGCGCATTCGAAGAAATGGGCAAGCTGGAAGACCCTGAATTTACCATCAAACTGGCAAAGGTCATTACCGTTTATCCTGGCGCTACGGCGTTGGAAGTACAGGATGAAGTCACCTATCACATCGAAGACGCAATCCAGAAAATGGCCCAGGTTAAATGGATCAAGATGTCGATCTCCAGACCGGGTGCATCGGATATCACCATTGAATTTAAAGATGAGTATCGCAAGGAAGACTTTCCCAACATATTCGATGAACTTCGCCGCAAGATAGCCGATGTAACACCAAGCCTCCCACCCGGGGCCCATGAACCGATGGTCATCGATGACTTTGGCGATGTCTACGGCGTTTACGGGGTTATCAGCGGGGAGGGTTATACCTGGCGGGATCTCTGGGATACCTCGGATCGACTGAAAAAGGAACTGGTGCGCGTGCCGGGAGTGCGCAAGGTCGTTATCGACGGTGAGCAGAAAGAAGTAGTCTATGTCGATATATCGCGCTCACGGCTTGGGGAACTGGGGATTTCCCCGGCGGAAATTGCCAGGGTTCTTGCCTCGCAAAACGAAGTTGTCAATTCCGGCAATATCAAGGTCGGGGACGATTACCTCCGTCTAAACCCTACCGGGGCGTTTCAGTCGGTACAGGCAATTGGCGATGTGCTAATCGGTTCGAGCGACAAGAAACTGGTATTTCTGCGCGATATTGCCACGATTACCCGGGCCTACGATGAAGTCCCCAACAAGATGTATTACGTCAATGGCAAACCAGGTCTTGCCATGGGCATATCGATGCTAAGCGGTGTAAACGTCGTTGAAGTAGGCGAACGGCTGGGGCAACGTTTTCAGGAATTATTGCCAATTGTTCCACTGGGTATGGAGATGAACCTGGTTTACAACCAGCCGCAGGAAGTCAAAAACTCGATAAGCGGTTTTATCGTCAGCGTCGGCCAGGCGGTAGCGATCGTGATCGTGGTGTTGCTGTTGTTCATGGGAGTCCGGGTCGGCTTTATTATTGGTACCGTATTGCTGATTACCGTTGCGGGCACCTTGTTTATCATGGATTTGTATAACATTGAACTGCAACGCATATCGCTCGGCGCACTGGTAATTGCACTCGGAATGCTGGTGGATAACGCTATCGTTATCGCCGAGGGAATGCTGGTGCGAATGGAAGCCGGCATGGGCGCAGCAAAGGCCGCGGGGGAAACCGTCGGCAAAACCATTTGGGCCTTGCTGGGTGGCACCGCGATTGGCATCATGGCATTCTCGGCAATCGGATTGTCTCCGGATTCAACCGGTGAATTTGCAGGTTCCCTTTTTTACGTCATATTAATTTCGCTTTCTCTGTCCTGGATAACCGCGATCAGCTCTACACCCTTGCTATGCGCCCTGCTGCTCAAACCCGGTAGCGGAGACCAGGATCAAAAAGAACCCTATGGGGCCAAGCCGTTTCAGATTTATCGCAAGCTGGTGGGTACTGCGATCAACTATCGCTGGGTTACCCTCGGTGTCGCGGCAGGCCTGTTCGCGATATCCGTGATTGGATTCGGCTACGTCAAAAGCGGATTTTTTCCCGACTCCAACACGCCGTTATTTTTTGTCGATGTCTGGGAGCCTGAGGGTGCCGATATCCGCAAGACGCGCGAAACGACGCTCAAGGTAAGCGACTACCTCGATTCGTTACCGGGGGTCGTGCAAACAAGTACCGTAGTCGGCGGTCCTCACCTGCGCTTTACCCTGGTTTATGACTCCAAGGACGCAGCCCGCTCCTACGCACAGATCATTGTACAGACTGAGCAGCGGGGACAGATTCCGGAGGTATGGGCAAAGGTTCAAACTTTCATGCGTGAACAGACCCCGTCCAATGATCCGATTATAAAGGCCTTGCGTATCGGTCCGGGCAGGGATAGTAAAATTGAGGTCCGCTTCCATGGTCCGGACCCGGTAGTGTTACGAGAATTGTCGGAACAGGCACAGCTAATCATGCGTGCCGATCCTGAAGCGACCGATGTGCGGGACGATTGGCGTAACCCGGTTAAAGTGCCCACCCCGGTGTTTAACGAGCAGGTCGGTCGGCAATTGGGAGTAACCCGCGAAGAACTGGGCGGAGCGCTGCAATATGCGTTCGAGGGTATCCCGGTGGGAACCTACCGCGACGGGATTCGACTGTTGCCGATCAAGTTACGAGCTCCAGAAAAGGAAAGAGGCGATATCGACAACATGCAGGATGTGCAGGTTTGGAGCCCTGTGTTGGGAAGCTCGGTGCCAGTCTCGCAGGTGGTAAGCAGTTTCGGAACGACCTGGGAAAATTCGGTCGTGCGCGGGCGAGATCGCATTCAAACAATTATTGTCTCCTGTAATCCAACAGGCCCATTAGCCACACCGCTGTTTGAACGCCTGCGTGCCCGGATCGAAGCCATAGAGCTGCCACCCGGATACGATTTATCCTGGGGCGGGGAGTATGAAGACACGCAAAAAGCACAGGCCGGGCTGGTTGGCGCCTTGCCGTCCGGGTTTTTACTGATGATCTTGACTTCTATATTTCTGTTCGCGCGTCTAAAACAGCCAGCGATCATCTGGATGACCGTGCCCTTGGCCATTATCGGAATCACCGCGGGCCTGCTGGCAACCGGCAGTTCCTTCGATTTCATGTCGATCCTGGGAGCGCTTTCTCTGGTCGGGTTGTTGATCAAGAATGCTATCGTATTGATCGAGGAGATTGACCAGCAAATTGAAAGTGGCAAGGCCGGTTATGACGCGATTGTCGATTCTTCAGTGAGCCGTTTGCGACCGGTGGTACTGGCTGCTACAACAACAATACTGGGTATGATCCCGTTGTTGCCGGACGTGTTTTTCGTCAACATGTCGATCACCATCATGGCGGGTCTCGGTTTCGCGACCATACTGACGATGCTAGTGGTGCCAACGCTCTACGCAGTATTTTTCCGAATCAAGCGCATCGAAACCTAAGCATAGCCTCGTCGAGGCATTTTCATCAGGTTGCCTTTATCGACCGATCGTAGCGCGTGTATTTGCGGGCATTCGGGCCGATTTCCGAACGATTACCTATCAAGCTAAAGCCCGTGTACCGCGTCGGCCAGGCACTGGCTTTGCCGGGCCAGATCCTGCTTCGAGATTACAGCTTCCTCGGCCTCGGTTCGGGTGTGGTTCGGGTTCGGGTCAATTTCGGATGGACTAATTCGTTGACCACGTAGAGCATCCATTTCATTTTCGACATCTCGGGACAGGTCGGCGTCGGTTCGGGACAGGATCGGGTTCGGGTCAATTTCGGATGGACTAATTCGTTGGCCACGTTGGGTTTTAAAAAAGTAGTGCCTCAAAATAACCGACGATTTCGGAAAACCAAGAAGATCAAGTTTCGGGATACTCTCGGGTGGCGTCTCGAATGGGAAAATACAAAAATAATACCGTTACCGATCTTCAACTTACTCGTACAAAAACCATCAGTAACTCTGGCTCATAATCCATTGGTCGGAGGTTCAAGTCCTCCCGGGCCCACCAATTTTCTTAAATTTCAATGGCTTATAGCCGTCAGACCAATGGACTTATAGTCCACGGGTCGGCCACTGACTACGCGGCTTTCAGCCATTTCCTTCCAGCAATAATCTCGGGGCTTACTAAGTTATTTACCAGTCCAAGGTGATACCCTTAGACGGACTTTTCCTGACGTAAATCACACCATTCCTGAGGCCGCTATTTGCAAGAGCTTTAACATCGTACCGAAAATCGTGTAATTTTGATGATGGTTCCCGATTGATGTAGGGAAACCATCCGACCAAAAGGAGTGAAGGACAACGGAAGAAATGGATATATTTCGATTAGATGCAATAGTTACTAGAGTTTACTTTTCGGCTGTTAATACAGATTATGAATGGTTCTTTTGTGCCTATCAGAGACTGTTTGGCGGGAACATTCCAAGTCTCTCGAACGACCGCTATGGCTCAGTGAGCTGCCGATCCGTTACTGGAGGGGTGATAGGCCGGAAGGTGCCCTTTACATACCGCCGGAATCGGGTGGATCGAATTTTCCCAAATGATCAACCAGCGCTAGACTCGGCATTCACTCTGAATCGCATGGAAGCGAATCATGCCCACCATTGGCAAGGCAAGAAACGCTTGTGAGGCCTCCGGCGCTTTTCTCTATCAGCGCCATCGACCCGAGAAGAACGCCTGAAAGCAGGTATCACCGATGGACTGGTACGACTCTCAACAGGACTTGAATCAGCAGACGATTTGATTGCCGATCTCAAACAGGCCCTCGACCTACTCTAAAAAACCCAAATTAAACCGGATTGGATAGAATTAAAAATTAATTCTCTCTGATCCGGTTTATATGTCGGTTTCGTCGTGGTCGATAGGTTTGAAATACAGCCAAATAAGCAGGCCGATAAAAGCGAATACCTCGATATTCATCAAGGTGTCGAGGAGATTACTCATGGTTGGAGACCTTTTCTAATTTTAGTGCCTTCAACAGGCAGACAACCAGCAAAAGCACGATGAATACAAAAGGTAGCGCTCCCAGGGCTATTATCGATTTAATCGCATCAATACTGCCCGACAGTATCATCACTAGCCCAAGCGCCCCCAGAACGAAACCCCAGCTTAGTTTAACCCGCGTGCTCGGGTTAAGATCACCACCGGTTGAAAACATGCCAAGCACAAAAGCCGCACTCACCACGCTGGTAACAAGGAATAAGAAAGCGGCAATGACCGTTGCGGCAATTGTCAGGAAGGATAATGGAAACTGGTTGAGCACATAAAATGTGACACCACTAAGGTTGTTTTTAACTACCTCTAAAATTGGTGAGTCGGTCTTGAGAATTTCGAAAAAGCCGATACCTCCGAAAACGCCAAACCAGATGATTGAAAAAGCAGTGGGTATCATAATCACACCGCAAATAAATTCCCGGATGGTACGCCCTTTTGATATGCGGGCGATAAAAACGCCAACGAAGGGGGCCCAGGCCAGCCACCAGACCATGTAAGTCAGCGTCCAGGACTGGAACCAGTTACCAATCCGGTCATCCATAAAGGTAAAAGTGCGAAATCCGTGTACCAGGACCGAACCAAGATACTCGCCAAAACCTTGCACGATGCCACCCATCAGAAAATAGGTGGGCCCCATTAATAGCAGATACAACACCAGGGAACCGGCGACGATCATTGCAGCGTTGGAAAGAAGTGCCATGCCTTTACTCAGGTCTACCGTCAACGGCAATATAAACGACAGGCAAAGTACGCTAAATATACCCATGGTTAGCCCCATGCCCGTATCTCTTAAACCAAATAGCGCGTCTATGCCTTCCTTGACCTGGAAAACACCCATTGCAACGGAACCTCCAAGGCCAATCGCAATCGCGACAATTGCCATCAAATCACTCAACCAGCCGACACTTCTTGTGATTTTATTACGACCAAAGATCTTCAGAATCGGTGAACTGACGAGACTAGGGCATTCGAGTCGAAAACTAAAATAGGCAATCACCAGACCTGTCAGGGCATATATAGCCCAGGCGTGCAAACCCCAATGAAAGTTGGTGAGAAACAAGGCGGTGCTGGCGGCTACTCGTGAATCTTCGTATTCATCTACTAACATATAATGGGTTAAAGGTTCTGCCGTCCCCCAGTAAAGCAAGCCAACCCCCATGCCAGCCGCAAAAAGCATGGCTATCCAGGACAGAGTGGAAAATTCAGTTTCATCGTCATCCCTGCCAAGTTTGATCGCGCCATAGGGCGAAATCGCAAGCCAGATACTGACTATCAGCAAGAAACTGACGGTCAGCATAATAAACCAGGCACGACTGGTGAATTGAGTTTGCACCAGCTGCGCGGCAAAAGCAGCCAGTCCTGCGGTATCAACAATGCCCCAGAGAGCGATTGCACCCGTTATCGCCAGGGCTATGATTAATAATGGGTTTTTAAACATTTTTGCGCCAGTATTGATTAGTAGATTAATCGAATTTTCCTGTCCTTTTTAAATGAGTAAATGAGTCCTATAGACAATACTAATCGTGACACAGTATGTAATCAATTTCGACATTGGGTCAATTAAGTTTTATCGTGACACTTTAACTGCTGTTACGCCAAATGTTAAAACAAACCAGTAACCGATTGACTCAATATTGGTTCGAGACAATGTCTGCACTGTGCCGGATGCAAAAGTTAAGGAATAAATCCTGAGCGGCAGCTTTTGGGCGAAGATAGAATCACCTAAAGTATTAACGAACACCAAGCCTGGCTTAAAAGCGAGATCGGAAAAAAATACTAAATACGCGCCTATTGAAATACTTTCAGAGTCTCGCCGGAACTCCTAGATTTGCTCTCCAATGTTCTAGATACTGATCAATTGAGTCTATCTATGCTGCGCTAGAAAGGTGCGCCAGGTCGGAGTACTCTCGATTTCCAGCTTGTCGGTTTACTTCCCATTTCCTGCCCAAGTGCCAACAATTTACGCATAGTGTAAGTATCAAACATTTCATCAGAATCGGGGACCGAGAAGTCTTGGGGAATGGCAACATATCGCATCTCGGCATTTATTTCCGAATATTGGTCGATGAGTTGAACATAGGTTTCCATGTCTTGTAACGACTGGTAGAGAGAAGATAAGTGATCGAGTCTGTTTTATACAGCTAATTGCCAAAAAGTAGCGAAACACAATACCATGTTTCATTCAGAACAGAATCTTCATGCCAACAACCACCCAGCTGGTATCGAGCACCGGGTTTGCCTGGCCACTGCGGGGGCCGTCCCCTTTGAAACGATCGCGGTAGGCAATGGAGAATTCTAGCGGCGCGACGCTTTGCCCTTCGCGATAGGCTGCCAGCGTAGAGTAACTGGCAGCAAGAATAACAACTTGCTGGCTGGAGTCAGTGTTTGCTTCCAGGCTTTCGTAGTTGTATCCCATATTTCCAGAGATATCGTCCTTTTGCTTGAAACCGTAGGTGTAGGTTGCGCTGAAGGCGAACGAGTCGGTAGCTTGATATTTTCCGGATATCTCAAGGTTGAACAGATCACCAAGGTCCCGGGAAACTTTTTCACGGTTATTGGTGAATATCTGGTCGGGGGTGTCCCCTATACGCATTACTTTTTTATCCGGCAACATGTAGTCGTACCGGAAGGTCAAGTTGACAGCCAGGTCTCCGGCAGAGGGGACAATCTGGTTGAGTCTTGTGGGTTTGTTACTCCACCAATTACTGACCAGGTAGTCATAGTGTAGCCGAACCAGAAGTGCGTAGTTTCCGTAACTCCAGGCTACATCGTTGAGAGCATCGGCATCGTCTTCGTAGCCGGTAGGAATGCGCAGCCCACTGGTGATCGCGAAGGCTGAACTCTCCTCCAGGAAAAATTGATATTTACCCCCGAGTTCTATATCTCCAATACCTTCTTCTCGCCAGGTTTCGATTGCGCCGAATCCATATTCGGACGCGATCAGATTTTGAACATCGGCATTGACCAATGGTTGACCGCCCGCGGCAATGGGTATACAGCATGATCCAGTTCCCGGATTTAATCCTACGTTGGCGTTCGCCGTATTGAATGAGGTATCGACGTTATTAGTAATCCAGTAATAGGGGATGTGAAATCCAATCGACAACTTATCGGTAACTCCATAGCTGTATCCCAGGTCCAGAATGTCGATATCGTACTTATAGGCAACCGCTACATCGCCGATGCTCGCCGTACCTCCAACCAGAGGATCCAATGGGGCCAGGACGGTCAGGACATTGCTATCCAGTGCAGCGTTGGTAAACGGGAAGGCCAGATCTTCGCGGTCGCCATCCTGGTTGTAACGCTGTGTGGTAGGCTGGTAATGGTAAAAGTCCGCATAGACACGCGATATATTTTCGGGTAGCACGGCCGCACTGTCGGCAAGAACCTGGATAGATGCGCTGGAAATGATCACCAACGCGACGATGCCTGCCGTGACTTGAATTATTTCCCTCGTAAGCGTCAAGGATCAGCCCCCGATGAGTACCAAACTGAGCGCAGGCCAATAGGTAATTATCAACACTGCGATAAGTAGAATAACAAAAAAAGGGATGGTTGCCTGATAAAGTGTCATGATCGGTTTGTCAAAACGATAACTGGCTATGAATAAATTCATCCCCACTGGCGGAGTAAAATATCCCAACTGCATATTGGCCAGGAAGATAATGCCGAGGTGAACCGGATGAATGTCATAACCGACTGCGATCGGCAGAATAATCGGTACGATAATCACGATTGCGGAAAAAATATCCAGCATCATACCCAGGGCAAGCAAGAACAGGTTGAGCAATATTAAAAAGGTCAATTTGTCATCGACGTATCGTTGAATAAGATCAAACAAACGAGTTGGGATTTCTGCATCGATCATGTAGTTGGTTGAAGCGAGCGACACACCGATAATAATCATGATACCGCCAACCAACACCATCGAATTGCGCATGATATCGGGCAATTGCCGGATAGTGATTTCACGCATTATCAGAACTTCGACCACCAGTACATACAGCGCTGTTACTGCGGCTGCTTCGGAAACCGCAAAGTAACCTCCATAAATACCACCCAGAACCAGGATCGGTAAAGGTATTTCCCACTTCATGGCGCTAAGTGCAGCAAGCGCTTTTCTCGTGTCGAAACTCCTTTTCTCACTCGTGTTTCTGGGTTGTGTCATGCTGTAAATCGAGAGCAGGATCAACATCAACAGCCCAGGGAAAATACCAGCTAAAAATAACTGGTCGATACCAACCGGCTGGTCCAGGTTCATTTGTTGTGCAACTACGCCAAACAGAATTAAGGGTAGTGAGGGAGCAAACAACAAGCCCAGGCTACCCGAGCTGGTTAATAATCCCAAATTAAAGTTTTCGCGGTAACCGGCCTGTTTAAGCGCTGGATAAAGCAGGGCGCCCAGGGCTATGATGGTGACACCCGAAGCACCGGTAAAAGCGGTAAACATTGCACAGGTAATAATCGCCACTATTGCCAGACCGCCGGGCATCCAGCCCAGTAGATGATTGGTTAGATTGACCAGCCGGGTCGATGCCTGGCTTTCACCCAGTAGATATCCGGCAAAGGTAAACAGTGGGATGGCGAGTAGTATCGGCATCTCCGCGAGTCGATATATTTCGATGCTGATTACCGACAGATCGATATCTTCAGAATAAAACCCCAGCATCGCGCTGGCCGCAATTACGACAAACAGCGGCGAGCGAAATATAGCCAGGAGCAGCAGAATCGGGGCTGCAAAACTCATTCTCGCAATCCACTGCGTATTTTGGATCGTCTATAAAAATGACGTCCTATGCTTAATGATATCAAGCAGTATTGGATACCGATTAATCCAAATGACAACGGGATGATAATTTCCAGCAACCAGGCTGGAATCCCGGCAAATCCGATCATTTTATCGGTGTACTCGAGCTTGATCCAGTGAGCGCCATGCCAGGCAATGAGCAGGCAGATCCAGGCTGTGAACAGACTAACAAAGGCCTGGATCAACAAGTTAGATGTACGATTAAAGTAACGCGACAACAGGTCAATCCTAATATGTTTGTTGCCTCGACTTGCGACTATCGCCCCAATTAACCCGAGCCAGAGAACCATGACCCGCAACAGCGGGTCGGCCCACACCATGCCGTAGTCGAACAGATTTCGAAGTACAATTTGTGACGAGGCGAGCACGATCATGGCGCTCAACAGTAGTACCAGCATTATGTCTTCGATACGGTGTACGAATTTCAACACGGTATTCACGACTATTGACCTTTTCTATAATCCTTTAGATGCCCCATAACCATGTCTACACCGGTCTGTGACACCGCACCTTTTGCAATTAAACGCTCAACGGACTGATCGGCCAGCGTTTTCCAACGGGCGAGTTCCCCGGGGTCGGGATTGACAAAAATAATGCCCTGCTTTTTCAATGCCTCTTGCGCTTTTATATTGCCGGACCGAGTGAGTTTATCCATTGCCTTAACCACCCTGGCTACTTCCTGTTTGACTATCACCTGGTCTTCGTATTTGATCGTGTCGAATGCGTCTTTTTGAATTGCCAATAGACCGATAAGATAAATTAAAGGTGTATCGGTAATATAGGCAATACTGCTGTGCCATTGGAACGCGATTGCTGCGGACGAAGTGATTGTCACGGTATCGATTAAGCCAGTTTGCAGGCCGGTAAATACGTCCGAAATAGGCAGGGATATGGGTGAAAGCCCCATCGTATGGTAGGTCTCCTGCACCAGGATATCGCCTTCTGGAACCCATAACTTGCTGGCACCAATCGCCTCCAGGTCTTTCAGTGGCGCCTTCGACAGTATCCGGGTAAATCCCCCCTCGGCTATGCCGAGCAAAACAAACCCGTTTTTTTCCATGTTTTGTTTCAAACCTGCATCCATCCTGGAGCGTACATAGTCAACTTCGTCAAATGAGTTAAATATCATGGGCAGGTTCAGGCACTGAATATCAGGGTAAAGGTGTGCCAGCCCACCAGAGCTAAAAGCACCACCGTGTAACTGCCCGGCCTTGATCTTGCGATGCACACTTTGCTCGCTACCCATAACACCGCCGGGATAAAACTTTAACTTGACGCGACCATCTGTCTTATCCTCGATGAGGCTGGCGCCTTTTTTCATCTCCTTCATCCAGGTGGTGCCAGCGGGTGCGAGCGTTGCGATTTTGAAAGTTTTGGCAAGGCTTTGTCCGCTGAATAAAACCATCAGCAATGCCACCAGGTATATTCGAATTGGTTGTTTCATTTCATCCTCCCTTATGCCACTAAGCTTCTTTCAGCAGCCTGTGCTAAAAAAAATCACTGGATTCTGCCAGCAGTATGCTGGCCTGTTGTTTCGCCAGGGTATTGATCAATGTTAAACCCGGGAACTCTGCAGGATCGGATAGCACGGTTTGCAGCAGTTGATCATGCAATTCCCTGTCGAATACCAACCGGGTGTAATTCTCTGCCATTAATACCTTGATCATCAGGTTTTTGCCGGCGGAAATCTCAATAGCACGCTCAAAATGGATGCGACCCTTTTCCGGTTTACCCCCAAGGCTGGGTGGTAACTGTGTCGATAGCACCCCGAGGTAGATATGTGCGCCGCCGTAGTCAAATTGTTCGTCCAGTGCTACACACTGTTCGAATAGTGCGGTTAGTTTCGGTAGGCCTGCCAGCGCGTTCCAGTCAGACCTGTTAGCCTGAATCCAACTGGCCCAGGCGGTTGCAAATCCGTACAGGACGGGTACGTCACCAGCGTCGGTACTGGCAAGGCCATCGAGGAAATCGTCCGGCCTGACAGTAGTGGCATCGCACAGGCTTGAAATTTCGTTACAGAGTGCAGTTCTCGCATAAGCAAACGATTTACTTGCCAGACGTTTTGCGCGATCTTCGTCGGCGATAAATGCAGAAGTGTAGGAGGAATATAACCTGGTGCCGGCAAGCAGCAAATCGGTATTGTCGGGACTACCTTCGATCAGTCCATCGATCATCAACAGGTAGGCCGGAGCGCCCGCGCGTACAGTTTCCAGATCGGTTTGATTGAGTATTGCCAACGTTAGGTTATCGGCCATTCGGCTGGTCGCGGAATTCATCAAACTTGCGCAACCAGTCAGCACTAATAACACTGCGATACCAATTGTAATCCTTGTCATCCTGTCACCCCATGGTCTTGAAGGTAAGGTCTCTATCTTCCTGCTGTAGAGGCGACTTAGATTGCTCCCTGGTATTGTAACTAGCAACAAGTTGTTGCATAGTAGTGATAATTACGACCATTCGTATCGCCAACCAATACCATGCCTCAAACTAAACTCATTATTGATACGCTCAAGCAGGAACTCCGCAAACAGGGCGTAACCTACAAACAAGTCGCACATACGCTCAAGCTTTCCGAAGCCAGCGTGAAAAGACTGTTTTCCGAGAAATCTTTCAACCTGTCCAGGCTTGCACAGGTGTGTGGGGTGATGGACATGGAGATCTCTGATTTAATCCATCAAATGGAGAAAAACATTGACCTGACAACCCAGCTTTCGATAGAGCAGGAAACCGAACTAGTCGCTGATACCAAGTTATTGCTCATGGCACATTTTCTCATGAGCAAACTCAAGTTCACTGACATAATTGAGATCTACGATATATCTGAGATCGAAGGGATACGGTTATTGGCCAAACTGGATCGCATGAAGATTATCGAATTGCAACCTGGTAACCGGGTGAAGCTGATGATTTCGAAAAATTTCGAATTGATACCCAATGGCCCAATTCAGCGATTCTATGAACAAAAAGTCCAGTCCGAATTCTTTAGCTCATCGTTCGATGGATCCGGTGAATTCCGAATATTTGTGTCAGGCATGTTCTCGAGACCCGCGAACGCAGAATTGATCAAAAAGATAAAGCACCTTGCACATGATGCACAGGAACTTAAATCGGAATCCGAGTCCCTGCCACTCGACGAGCAATTTGGATGCAGCCTTATAATGGCTATAAGGCCGTGGGAAGTGAAGTTATTCGACCAGCTAAGACGGGTACCAAACGATAAGCATTTTTAGGTGGTGGTAACTATCAAGGGTCACTGGTCACAACCAGACCCTTGTAGCAACAAGACGGCATACCATCAGGCTGCCGCTGCCTGCCCCGGATCTTTAACCCTGGCCAGTAACAACATGCCCACGATCAGGAGCACCGGGATCGCCATAATTGAAAACCGTTCGCTAAACACCAGGGCCATGGTAGCCATCAGGAATGGGCCTATTACCGTCGCAAATATTCCAACCATATTATAAAATCCAAAATACTTGCCGGCTTCATTTTGGGGGATAAGCCGGGCATACATCGATCGGCTCATCGACTGAATTCCACCCTGGGCAAGCCCGATAATCCCGGCCAATAGATAGAAATGCCATGGCCTGGTCATGAAGGGAGCCGCAACCGTCACCACTAAATAGGCTGCTACCCCTATCATGATCATCCTCCTGGTGCCAAACTTAGCAGCTAGCCAACCAAAGCCCAGAGTGGCCGGTATGGCGATCACCTGAACTGCCAGGATCCCCTTTAACGGCACACTTGAATCAAATCCCAAAGCCTCCGAATAAGCTACCGCCATTTTTATAACAGTGTGTACCCCGTCTATGTAAAGCCAGTAAGCCAGTAAAAATTTTGCAGCCCCGCGGTACTGTTTGATTTCCTGCAGGGTTTGTTTCAACTCGACAAAAGCCGATTTCACTGCCCGCCAGGGACGAATAGCCTCTTTAGCAAGACGTTCTTCACTTAGCACCGCCCTTAAGAGCGGGATCATAAAAACCAGCCACCATGCTGCGGTCAAAATAAAGATCAAACGCATGGCCGCAATTTTATCGGTAAGCCCAAACCATTCCGGGTGCAAGGCTGTTAAAAAACCAAATACAAATAGAATCAGGCTGCCGGCATATCCCAGTGAAAAACCCAGGGCCGACAGCCTGTCTAACCTGTCCTTGCTCGTCACCGTCAGAATCAAAGCATCGTATAAACCATTGGCGGCTGAAAAACCAATATTGCCTATTACAAATACACCGGCGGCCAACAGGGGCTGGCCACTGCTAACCAGGCTAAGCGAAAAGGTCGCCAAAATGCCCACTACAGAGAAAATGGCCAAAAGCTTCTTCTTGGCCCCAAGTTGATCGGCGATGGCGCCCAGAGCAGGCGCCAGGATCACCACTATCGCACCACTAATTGAATTGGCATAACCCAGCAAGCTGGTCATGCTCAGACCCGAGCCGGAAACAATTAAATGATGTTTTAAAAAAAATGGGAAAAACACGGTCATCACGATCAGGGCATAAGCCGAATTAGCCCAATCGTAGATAGCCCACGACCACTCTTGTTTGCTCCAGCCTCTAAGCAAGATAAATCCTCTAAAGCTATATCACCATCAACGCGTTAACTTAATATTGCAAAGCTCTCAGACTCAAATAGAAAGTTACTCTAGTTACCCATGTATAGGAAGATTTAGGGCCCTCTTGCCAGTAATTCAACCAGTCAACTCCACAAACAGGCTTGTTATCCTTTCCTTACTTATCTGAAATTAAGGAGAAATATAGGTTTAGTCGGTTTTGTCAAGTTGACCAACTATGGGAAAATTGGGGCGTACTCATAGGCTCGTTCCTGTTCAGCGGGCGCACGTCAGTCACCTGCTGCCACGTTTCGAACGATCGATTTCTTAGCAACCGATAATTGGTAGCCCGAAGGAAGATGCCGGCCGACGCGAAAAAGGTTGTGGACCTGTCCCCCATTTTTGGAATGATTTGTTTATATATGGCAGGCTACCTACTTGTCGTGACAATACTTCTCGCATCGCTTGGACGACGAAGTGACTAACGAGCAATATCTCATACTCTCTTACTTTGCTGTAGCAGCGGTATGTGTCTTGTTATCCCTCTCGACCTATATGGTGTTACGGGAAAGTTTTACTAGACTCACTCGGTCAAAAGCCTTTGCAGGGAAACTTGGACAGATCATCAGGAAGCTCTTCTTAATGGGACTCCTGCTGCCTGCCCTGGCAGGGTTCTTCTCGGTGTCATTACGCAGTTGCTCAAATGCATTTGACACTTATGATGAAATAATTTCTGACAAATCCTATATGATCCACAAGAACCAAGAGCAATTGGGGGCTTCAATGTTCTACATAAGTAGGGCATTATTAATCTGGGGGCTGATCGTCACTGTCTGTTTTGTAGCCGTGGGTAAGAAGCACAAGACGATGGATTAGCGGTTGAATCTATACATTAGTGAACTTTCCATTAGGAGACTGTCCTGCCTTTGGCCCATGAACTCTGAGCGGCCGCTTCCCGTTAGCTGACGTTCAAGTTAAAGAACAAATAGGCAAGTAACGGCACACAGCGGACCTTGAGCCGCCATCCTCTGCCTACCTATAGCGTGTTTTTGTACACCTTCCCGTCTTTCATAATGAGCTTAAGTTTTTGCTCATCTTCAATCAGCTTGATATCTTCAATAGGATTCCCACTCCAGAGAAGCACGTCGGCATAGGCTCCCTTGGCAATCACGCCAAGTGGCCCATCCCGATATGGGTTGCGTGCGGGACCAGACATAGCAAGGACAACACCAGCATTTCCGGTTGCATGTAGAAGAGCCTCGTAAGGAGAAAACCCGAATAGTTCGACTTCAATCGTAATGTTCTTTTTTGTGATAGGCCAATTTTCTGCAAACATGTCGGAACCACTGACGATGAACAGCTTGTGTTTGCGTGCCAACTTCACCATTTGAAGAGCGCCTTTGTTGACCGCCGTGGCCTTGCGAACTTGCTCGGCGGAGAACCATGGGACTTGGCTGGCTTGTGCGAACTGCACCCCGGACACGTACCCTTGCAGAGATAGGATAATATTTTCCTTGGCCATGCGTATTATCGTTTCCTCACTCACGAGAAAATTATGTTCAATCACTTTTACGCCCGCATCAAGTGCGCGGTTTACCGCATCATCACGATATGCGTGCGCCGCAACATATGTCTTCTGGTCTTCGGCAATTTCAACCGCTGCTTTCATCTCATCAAGAGTCAGACTTATGACCTCAAGGGGATCATAATCACTCGCTACACCTCCACCAGGCATGACTTTCGTGAATGCAGCGCCTTTTCTAAAGTTCCAACGTGATTGCTCAATGATTTCTTGTCGACCATTTACTTCTGCCAAATTGGTCATTAGTACAGACTCATCCTCGCCCTTATTTTCGTTCCATCCACCAATATCAGTATGCCCCCCGGTAGGCGCGATAGCCGGGCCACTTGAATAAATACGTGGCCCCCACAACAGGCCATCTTTAACCGCTTTGGCTAAACCCAAGGAATTTCCCGCAATATCACGCACTGTGGTAATACCCTTCATCAACAAATGTTCTTGCATGGCCTGGGTAGCGAGGCCACCGGCTGTAGCGAAATCGATACTTTCACCAGTGGAATACAGTCCATCAGGTCCACCCAGCATCAGGTGTTGGTGCATGTCAATTAAGCCGGGGGTCATGGTCATGCCGGTTCCATCGATGATCGTAGCCCCACTGCTGGTCTGGATAGCGGACGCAGATATATCCTTGATTAAGTTCCCTTCTATAAGCACGTTAATGCCTTTGCCTACTTTCTCGGTATTGCCGTCAAAGACACTAACGTTTTTAATTAAAGTTTGTTTTGGCGCCTCTTCCTCTGCGCCAAAGACTGTCGAGGATAAAATTACCACTGAATAGAGCAATGCCAGAACAGGCTTTAGTAGATCAATTTTTATTTTCATGTTGTCTCTTATTATCTCATTGTAATCACGTTCAGAAATTATAAGGGCCTAGAAAGGGAAATGCTACCTAAGCTATATAGTCTCCTTAGGGCACGGAGCCGTCCTTGCACGATGAATTCTGAACGGCAGCTTTCCCCTTAGCGGTCGTTCAAATTGTCTGGATTAACTTCAGCTTCCGGCACATTGCGGACCCTCGGTTCACACGTGGGACACCCCGGAATAGCAACCGTTACAGTGAGGGCTTGACAGTAACGCCCGATTAAAGGAGAAGACTTTGAAGCCCTGTGCTGATCCTATTAGTGCAGACAGAAATGGTGATCTATCAATTCGGTAACTTATTATTTTGGAAGGTGTTCGTCCGCTTTAAGCCAATCGACCTTATTATCATGGAAAAAGTGTTTTCGAGGTTTCAATTGGAGGGGATCGTTAAATAGACCTAGTTGTAGATTAATTACATTGCCATTGGGTCCGTATGCCACTGGTGAACCACATTTCCCACAAAAGCTACGAATTACGCCATCGTTGCTTGGATGGTTTGCTTCACTGACTGGCAAAGTACCAGTAAATTTGACTTGGTCGGTATTGTAGCTGGCTAAAGTTGTCATTACAGAGCCACTCGCGCGTCGGCAACTATCACAATGGCAATGCCCTATCCAAATTGGCTCACCAGAGACCTCAAATCGAACTGCACCGCAATAGCAGTGGCCGCTATTAATAGCGTTGCTCATGATTTACTCCCCAGATTTAGAATTATCCGACATTAAACACAATCGAAACCAATATCGCCACTGTCTCTTCAGATTTAGGGGTTTGATATCTCTAAAGGAGACACTGAAAATCGCTCCGCGTGGGGCTGCAAACGGCACTAAGCAGCCATTGAGACAGCGAAAGAAGCAATCGTATATCGGTATACCTGGCAGCAGAGATTCCACTGGATAACTAGCCGAATTTAATGGCCAAACCCGGCCGCTTAAATAGCCGGGTATCACG
>Ga0255050_10000070_pt1 | contig 17109 bp, 14 predicted proteins | sample JV7_2_5_MG_FD_181714 | JGI IMG/M metagenome (GOLD analysis project Ga0255050, IMG submission 181714) | Seawater microbial communities from Jervis Inlet, British Columbia, Canada - JV7_2_5 | ecosystem: Environmental > Aquatic > Marine > Inlet | place: Canada: British Columbia | collected 2016-10-06
GTTTACTTTGGAACAAGGAAGAGATTTAACTAAAGCTAAATGGAGTAAATCTTCTAGACCTGTAAGTGTTACAGAAAGTATGTTCAAAGAAAATCCAGAATTTTATAAAGGATTTTTAAATCCTACACAATATCAAGAAAGATATTCTTATTTATTAGGTGATAAAACTAATGCGCAAACTAATGCTCTTTCCTATGGTGGATTAATAAAAGCAGCTAAAGGTTTATTCTTAGGTAAAAATAAAGATAAAAATGTACAAGTCCAAAGAAAACAAGAAGCAGCCTCTTTAGAGCAATTAGAAAGTATGCCTACAGGATTAGAAAGCTATGGTGAATTAGAAGTCCCTGAATATAAAGCAGAAACACCTACTTTAGAAGAAATTCAACCATCTATAAAAGAATTTGGTGACCAACCAGTGGATATTCCAGAAGGTATAACTTTAAAAACTTCTGAAGCTCAACAACAACTTAAAAAGTGGGGAAAAGATATAGCATCATGGGAACAAACTTCTTTAGATCCAGTTACTGGAGATTATACTAAAGACTATACAGGTGAATCACCTAATCCTAAATTTCATGGTTGTTTAGGTTCTGGTTGTAGAGTACCTATAGGTAAAATGAAGTCTTATTATGATATACGAAAAGAAGCAGGTATTCTTGGTGTTTATACAGGGGAAGATGAAAAAGGTACTGGTTACGCCAATATAGATTCTTGGGAATTAGCTGGAATAGCAGAAGCAACTGGTATAGGAAAAAATCTTATGCAACCTACTCACTCTTTAAAAGAGTTAGGTTATAATTACTCTAAATTTGGAGAGAGTATGAAAAAAGCTAGAAGCGAATTCGCTAAAAATTTCTCTAAGTTACCTGTTGGATCTATACTTACGGCAGGTAATGCTGAAGGAGTTTATACCGATGAAGGTGAAAAAACTATGGTTCATCTAAGTGATGGTACTAAAAAAGAAATAAAGCAAAAAGTTAGGCCCCGACATACAATGAGAGTTTGGGGAATAGATTCTGATACAGATGAATATTTAATCTACGATGGTAGAGGAAAAGGGTATCTAGAACGAGTTCCAAACAATGAAGAAGCTATCAATAAGTTTTTAAACGACAAAAGAATAATGTACGCTACATCTTTAGAAGAGCAAGGCGATTGGAGTTTAGATAAACTTAATAAAGTGCGTAAGCACAACAGAATGATGCAAGCTAAAAAATAATTTAATATGAATAAAATATTTTTAATATTATTAAGTATTACATTTATATGTACTACATCTAGAAAAATTACAAATAGAAAATTTTTTAACGATAAATTATTACAATTAAAAGAGCAATCTTTTGGGTTTCCTACAGGAAAAAATTATTATATAGCACAAAAATTTCAAGATCCTTCAATGCATGGTGGAAAACACTTAGGTATTGATATTAGTGGTTATGGAAAAGGAAATAGCGATTTAGGTGATACTATTTATTCTATAGGTCATGGATTAATTAATTATGTAGCTTTAGACAGGGATAGATATCTATCGATTTATTATAAACATAATAAAAAATTTATAAAAGTTATATATTACCATTGCGATACTATTTTTGTTAATCCAGGATTATACGTAAATAAAGGAGAACCAATAGCAACCATAGGTAACGATAACGGAATTTATTTAGCTCATTTACATTTAGAGGTTATTAAAGATACTTCTATATGGTTTGGAGGTTATGGTAATCCAAAAGGGTTTATAAATCCAGAACTTATTTTACCTAAATATAAAAAGTAATAGGTTATGAGATGTTTAGAAGTTAATATACCTCAAGTAAAAAAAGATTTACAAGAGTTAAGTTCTATATTCAACAATGAAAATATAGCTTATGCTTTATTATCTAAAAATAATGGGTATAGTTTAGAATTTGATTTAAAAGGTAATCCTTCTGAACTTTATTCTAACTTGGTAGAAAAATATGGATCTAGAAAAGAAGCTTTAAGAAATAAATCTTTAATTTATTCCCCTGACTTTTTATCTGTAGATAATTGGTTAAATGAAGGGGAACCTTCTTTAGAATCTTTAGAAACATTTAAGGAAACTAATAGTAAATCATATGTAAATTCAGGTGATTATAACTCTAAATCAGTTATATTTTTATCTACACAAGATCCTACTCAAACTATATCAGAAATAAATAAAGCTATAGGTAAAGGGGTAAAAGTTTTTACTATGCCCATAGTTAGTTTACTTACTAAGAATGATTCAAAACTTAGGGATTATTTATTATCAACTCACAAATTTGATTACAATGAAAAAGACGAAGTAGGTTTTTATACAAAACCTTTAACAGAAAAAGAAACAAGAATGGTTAAAACAAAAAAAAATGTATTAAAAATAAATGATACTACTATAGATTTAAGAAAAATTGGTATAAATTTTAAACTATCTTCAGATCAATTGGAAGCTGTACAACATGCAGCAGATTGGATAGATGGAAAAGAATTAAAAAAGAAAACTTCTTTTTATACTGGAGAAATAACAGAATTAAAAGAAAAAGAAGTATTTGTATTTGATTCTACTAATTACATTAAGTCTAAAAAATTTGGACGCACTGAAAATGTTATAGGTTTTGAAGCAAAAAAACAAGGTGAACAAACTTATGGTATTAAGACAAAGGATATTACAAAAGAAAATATAATTAATCAAATAAAAAAATTATATAGTTTTGCTTATGGTAATCCTAATGGTAAATTTAAAGTATCTACTACAGATAAAACTTTAGCGGAAAATTTTGCTATGGCTGGAAATATTCCTAATAATGTTATATTCGAAAAAGAATTCTCTAAAGAAGTATATAAGTTTGTTCCAAATATGTCTGATGCAAATATGCTTTTAACTGGCTATGCTGGAACAGGTAAAACTGCTATTACTAATGTTATTATAGAGTATGCTACTAATAATTTTAAACCTATTGTAGCTTCTGCTATTACTTCTAGAGCTGTAAGAGTTCAAAAAGAATTTTATGGTAATAGAATACATTCAGGTACTTTACACAGCGTTCTTGGTTTGAGGAAAGATACAGGGATAGAAGATTTTAATTTAAAATCTATGAAATTTTCTCCTCAAGCAAGACCTATGGTTAATTCTGGTAGTATATTAATTGTTGATGAAGCTTCTATGACTAATAATGATTTGTATGAATTTCTGTTAGATCATAGCAAACAAATTGATTATAGAATATTATTCATAGGTGATAATAGGCAATTAAAACCAGTTAAACAAAATACTGCTAGTAGAGTATTTTTAGGTAATGATAAATTTATATCACCATTGACTACTCAACATAGGCAAACTATTAGCAATACATTGTTAGATACCTTGAATAAATTAAGAAGAAATCAAAAAACATCTAAACAACCTTTAGGATCTGACAGAACTAGTTCTATTAATGATACTAATACTGAAGGTATAGAATGGACTAATAAATCTAATTTTTTAGATAATGTAAATAATTTATTTAAATCTAATAAATTTAAAGACAATCCTTACTACTCTCGTATTATTGCTTATAAAAATAATACTGTTACAAATTATAACTTACATGTAAGAAAGATTCTTGGTAAACAAGACGAAATAGAAGTAGGAGAGTTAATTACTGGTTATGAAAATAAAGCTAATTTTAATAAATCTATTGTAGAAAATGGGGCTGATTATATAGTAATTAGTAAAAAAGATATTATAAAAAAGTTTTTACATCCTTTAGATTCTAAAAAAACTATAGGAGTAATTGGAATAGAAGTTGATTTACAAGACGCTTCTTTAGGTACCAATAAATCTGTATTTATAATGAGTAGGTCTAATTCTGATATAGTAAAAGAGGTAGTAGCTAGTATGGCTTACGAAACTTTAAAAAAATATCACGAACTTAGATCTAAGAATTCTAAAGCAGCTAATAGTACTTATTCAGCTTATGCAAATTTTCAAAATAGTTTTCAAGCTTTTGAAAATTTAAGTATACCTGGAATGTATGATAGAAGAACAGGAGAACCTGTAGTTCATGTTAAAAAAGCTATTGATTATGGGTATGCTATTACTTCTCATAAATCTCAAGGTGGTACATATCAATATGTATTAGTAGATGAAACAGATATTGATAGTATATATCAATTTGATGTTGAATCAACTAATCAAGCTAAATATGTAGCTTTTTCTAGAGCAGCTAAAGGTGTAATAGCAAATACTAATGCTATTATTACTAATAAAAGATCCTTTGATCTGACAGAAGATATTAAAGTAGAAAATATTAAAATAGCAGAATCTGGTTCACTTGCAATTAAAGCTATGCTTAAAGACGATATAGCTTATAAAATTTGTTAAATTATGGATTGTTTTATAAATGTTACAACGGATAGTCTTCAGGGGAAGGCTATCCAATTTTATACCAAACAAGGAAAACAGGATATAAATAAAATTATAGCTGAAAGTTCTATAACTATTTCTAATACAAGTAGATTAAAAAATTCTTCTAAACTTTTAAACATGCTAGGAGATGTTTCGGATCTATTTAAAAAGCATGGACTATTTTTACATCAAGGTGATAAAAATATAATGAGAAGAAATGCTGATCTATTAGAAAATTTAATAGATCCAAAAAGATTGGTAGATAGAATTAATGGTAAAGCAAATTTCCCTCATAATGTTATAAGTTCTAATAAATACCAAGGTTCTTATTGGATTGTTACTACTGATGAAGCTTATGTTAAAGAAGCTCATTTCGATAAACATGAAAAAAGAAGAGAGAAAATACTAGAACGAAATTTAGATTATATTGATAAAGTTAATCAGCATTTTAAATCCATTACAGGTAGAGAAGGTATAAAAGTTACAAAGGCAGGTAAAGGATATAAAGTTGATTTTAATGATTCTGTATTGTTAGATTTTAATTCACAAAGTTATACTCATTATGTAAATTCACTATACAAATATTTAAATGATAAGACTGCAGTTGAAGAAGATTTAATTGTTTCTCCATTAGTTCATAAGTTAAAAGTGGAAAAAGATGACACTATAAAAGAGAAACAACGACTTAATTCTAAAGGTGTTAAAAAATCTACTATAAATGAACTGGATAATGATATAAATGATTTATCAGAAAGAATAGATAAATTAAATAAAAATGCTACTCTAGAAGATATATGGGATGAAGCATATGATGATTTTGACCAAGTAGATAAATTATTACAAAAAGAATCTATTAGTAGTTCTGAATTTACACAAGCTAAACGTAAATTAGATATGTGGTCTTCTTCTGGAGATTTTACTAAAGAAACTCATTTATTCTTAGATGAAGAAGAAATAGATAACCAACATTACAGAGATAAGTTTTTAGATATTAGAAAAGAAGCTGAATCTCGTATGTTAAAAGTATTAGATAGAGGTAAATCTTTATTAGAGACTGTGGTTAACAATTCTTTAAATACAGATAAACACCTAGCCTTTGAAACTATTGTCACTATTCCACACAAAATAAATGCTGTAGCTAAAAGAGTTTATTCTTTAAATAGAGTAGGCCAAGCTTTAGGACAATTTATACATAAAACTGTTAATGAAGCTAATTCTAGAGCTTTTATTGAAGCTAAAATTCGTTCAAGAGATCTAGCAGAAGTTTATAAAACTGTAAAAGATAGCGGTTTTGATTTAAATAATTTTTATCAGAAAGATTCCAATGGAAATAGAACAGGTAGATTAATTCACAAATTTTCCAATCAATTTTTTAAATCTTTAAAATCTATAAAGTCGAATATAAAAAAGTATAAAAATGATATACTTTTTTTAAATCCTGCTAAACTATTTGAAAGTACAGAACTAGAGAAAGAAACATTTAAATTAGAAGTAATAAAACATCTTGGAGAAGTTTCAGCAGAGAAGTATATAAAAAAAGCTGAAGATAAATGGAATGAATATAAAGATATTCGAGAAGAGTTTATTAAACAAGAATTTGGTACTACTAATTTAAATACAGAACAAAAAGATGTATTAAAAGAGTGGGAAATAGATAATTCTCCTATTGAATATATAAATACTATTCAAACAACTAAAGAAACAAAATTAAGTGATATAAGAGGTAAAGAAACATTTATTGAATCAATTCCAAAAAGAGTATATAAGAATGGAAAAGAAACTGGTTATTATGATAACTCTTTTAATGATATAGAAGCAAATGAATCAGCTTACGAACTTTACAATATAGCTGAAGAAATAACTAATAACACTCAGTCAGCTTATAATTATTCTGGATTTACTTCTACTTCTTTAGCTTATTTAGAAAAAAGTCTGATAGAACAGTGGAATGGTTCTGGTGCTTCTAATTTTCTAACTAAAAATGTTTACAATAGTTTAGTTAAATCTTTAACTACTCAAGAAGCTACAGCAGAAGAAATAGACCCGACCACAGGTAAACCTAAAAAAACTATTAAAGGTACTCTCGTATCAATAGATCAAAAAATACAAACCAGATTTAATGAAATAATAAAAGAAGAATTTGGTAGTTTTAAAGAGTCTACCCAAGATCAACGTGAATATGCTATGAATAAAGCGTCTGATGAAGTATTCTCTTCTACTAAAGATAATTTATTTATGGCTTTAAATATGATGAACCTATCTTCTTTAAGTATTCAACATAAACACAATATAGAAGATTTAGTTAATTTAGCTGTTACATATTTACCTAATTCTACTGTAAATACAGGTAATGATTATATAGATGGAGCTGGTAATCCAGTAGCTCAAAAATATATAACTAATATGCAAGAAATGGTAGATCATTTTTTGAATATGACTTATTACTCGGAAGGTAAAAGGGATGTATCAAGTACTTGGTTTACAGCTAGAACTAGAGAAGAAAAACTTAGAGCTAAAGATATTAACGAAAAACTTACAGATCAAACATTACCTCCAGAAGAAAGGAATAATTTAGAAGGTGAACTAGCTTCTATGGGAGCCAAAGTAACTACTAATATTTTAGCTAGAAAAGTTTTAGACTTTATAAGAATAAAAGGATTAGGTTGGAATATTCCTGCAGGCTTAGCTAATTTAGTTTACGGTAAAGTTACAAATCTAATGAAAGCTTTAGATGGTAGATTATTTAATGCTAAAGAATTAGGTCAAGCAGAAAGATTAATAATAACTCAAAATAAGAAATTTAATCACACTGTAGAGAATTATTCTATACTTGGAGATATACTATTTGAATTTGAAGAAAATAATAAATTTGAAGAAAAAAAGAATTGGTTCTTTAGAGCTATTAAATCTTTAAAACCTTATGCTATTCAAACAGGTACAGAGAAAATGAATCAAGGTACTGTTATGATTGCAATGATGTTAAGGGAGAAAGTAAAAAATACTGAGACTGGAGAAGAAATTTCTATGTGGGAAGCTATTTCAGAAGAAGGTAAATTGAGTGATGAGTGGATAATTAATGGTAAAAAAGGTAGAGATGCTGTAGTAGATCTAGTTAGTAGAATAAAATCTCAAGTAGAAGAAATACATGGAGATTATTCTAATCCTTTAATGTTAAAAAATAGTTTAGCGGGACAAGCTATTGGTATGTTTAAAATGTGGTTCTTTGAAGCTTTTCATAATAGATTTGGAAAAGAAAGACCTGATTATATTAGAGGTATTACTACTAAAGGTAGATACAGAACTATGGCTAGATTATTAAAAGAAACTAAAGGTAAATTTTGGAAAATATATTCAGCATATAAAAATAATGAACTTACCGAAGTTGATGCAGCTAATATGAGAGTTAATATGATTGAATTAGTTGCTATGATTTTTAGTTTAGTTACTGCAGGTTTATTAAAAAATGGAATTTGTGGAGATGATAAAGATTGTAAAAGTGCTAACTCTGCTCAGTTGTTTACTTTAAATATGAGTAAAAGATTGTCCAATGAAATTACTTTTTACCTTAATCCAAGAGAATGGAAAAACTTTATAACTAACCCAACTGCAGCAGCTAATATCCTTGGAGATATGGCTAACTTAGTAGAAACTTTAGGAATTATGATTGATGATGACCAAGAAAATGATCATTATCAGAGAGGGTTTTATGAAGGTAAACATAAGTTAGATGTTTGGGTAGAAAAGCAATTACCTTTTATAAATCAAATGCAAAGAGTGAAAAAATATGGACATGAATTTTTGAATCTATAAAAAAAATTCAAACAAATAAATCTAAAAGAGAAGAGGGTTCCGCCTTCTTCTCTTTTTCTTTTTTTATTCTAGTAACTTCACTTGGGCCTAAACAATCATTATGTAATCCATAAGATAGTTCTTCCCAATTATTTGGGTTCATCACTTTATATTTCTGGTTCCACAATGTTACTATTTCCCAACCCATCTGCTTTTTCTAAAGTTAATTCTTTGTGCAAAGTTAATAAAGATTTATTACATAATGCAAATTGTTTGCCATTTAAAGTAACACTTTCACTCTCTAAAACAAGTTTTAAAAAAGTTAAAGCCTCTAAAGGAATTTCTAAGTTTAAAGATTTTTTTTCTTCTGACATTTTATCTATATTTAAAATTATTGTCTTATATGTCTTCCGTTAAAATCGCTTAAATAGTTAGCAGAAAGTTTTGTATAGTCAAAATTTCCAGCTCCTCGTGTGGAATATTGAAGAGTTATCCATATCTCATCACCAAAACCAGCAGTTCTTGAAGGTATTGCTTCAGAAATATCTAAATTAAGTCTAAGATCTTCCCTTACATCTGCAGAAGATATAACTATTGATCCTGTCAAAATAGTTACAGTATCTCCGCTAGCTGCAGGTTCACTATTTGTATAAGCATCTCCAGGACGTACAATTTTTATACGTATTGTAAATTCAACAGTTCCAGTTGAAGCAAATTTACCTTTCCATACGAAAATAAGTGGTGCTGATGTATCACAATCTTCTGGTAATTCAAAACTAATCCCTAACAAATCACCAGTTGTAGTAAATCTATTATTCTCTAGACCAACCCCAACATTTTCGTCTACATAAATACTAGAATTTTGCATATTACCTTCTAGTGGACGAACAGCATCTACAACTAATTTTTTATATGTTCTACCATCACCATGAGACTCGTAAGTTCCATCTATATTAAATTCAGCTCTATTAGTATGTATTTTTATTTGCTGTATTGTTGGGGAAGTTGTAATTGCAGAAACAATTCTAAATCTTACCCAATATAAATCTTCTCCTATACTTGGTGTAATAGGATCATTTTTTATCCAGTCATCAATTATAAAAGGATTAAATTTAATGTGGTAACTTCCATTCCTCTCAAAATATTCTTTTGCATACTTCAGAAATCCTGGAGAACTTAAACTAGTACACCCATTAAATTCTGTCCATGCACCATTCCAATATTCGATAATTATACTACCGGCTCCCATTACGGCTTCAGTAGTTATTAAAATTTTAATACCTTCGAATGTGATTGGAAATCTATTACATATATAAATAGAACTATTAATATCTACACCATCAAATTGAAAAGTGGATCCTGAAAAGGATCTAGCTGCTGTAGTAACATCTGTAAATACGTTTGAACTATCTTCAGTATATACATATTCAAAAGTATGGCTATCCCCTGCTCCCATAACTGTTTCAGCAGGACGCATAGATGTACCTACTTTTAATTCACCAAATATATTTATACCTTCATCACCTTCTATGGTATCTAATATAGATGCCCATAATTGAGCATTATCAACTATATTAATGTTATCTATTTCAGAAAATCCGTCCCCAGCACTTACAGAATTAGGATTGAGTATATTAATATTATATCCTGTAGAACCTGATATAGTAGTAGATTGTAATACTGTATTAATACCTGTACCAGTGTTTTCAACACGTATACCATCATTTTGACAATTAAATACATTTAAACTACTTAATCTTGTTTGAGTATTATTTCCATATACTACTACACCATCATAAGCAAGTACAATATTATTTGAAGCGCCAGAAGTCCTGGCTCCATTTATAAACTTCAATGCTGTAGTAATATTAGCACTAAAACTTAATAAATTATTTAATGTTATTATACAGTTAGAACCATCAGCTTCTAATATAGTCGTGATTGTAGCGTCAAGTACTACTTTTAAAAAATCGATTGTAAGATTACCAGCTTGTACATAAATACCTCTAACAGTAGAACTTACAGGAGTATAAATTGCACAATCTATTAGATTTAAAAATCCATTTGCATTATTTAATAAAATACCGTTAGAACAATCAGTTATTACACAATCTTTTACAACAGCTTCCCCTAGTACAGAATGATTAACAGCATAATTAGTAATTCCTGTTACACCTACTAAAGAACAACCAACTATATAAAATAAATTTGCACTTATAAATAAATCTTGATTTGGATTACCTGCAGTAATTCTGACAGAATGCAATCCAGCAGAAGTTATATTCACATAAGATTTACCTTGAATCGGGTTATCTTCTGTATAAACGCCTGGAGCAACTATAATATTATATCTAATAGTACTACTGTTGTCCGTAATAGAATCAATAGCACTTTTTATAGCTGTAAAATCACCTCCGGATTTAGCTACACGAATAATACCTTCAATTATATCTTTTCTCCAATTTGTGGTGTCTACATCTGGGGATAAAGCAGTTTGAGATCCAGTTAGATTTATATATTTAAAACTATTATAAATTAATAAATCTCCTATATTTATATCAAAAGCAAAACTAATCCATTCAGTCCAATTAGTAATATTTACCAATGTTAAGCTATCTTCTGCTAATTTTACATTAAATGGGACTAATTCCCAAACATTAGAACTGTTAGGTGAATATAAACCTCTCGGATATTTATATACATTCATCCAGGTTAATAATCCTCCACTTGCATCTGTAACATACCATACTTGTCCTGCATAAGAACTTACAGGAGTTGGTAAACTAGCATAGTCTATGACTCTACCGTCTATTAAGCCTCCACCAGAGGCTTTAAAGAAAAAAGTTATTTACTCCTGCAAGAAAATCGGCTCTATCAGTATAAGGAGCACCACCTTCTTTTAATAAATTAGTAATTTCAATAGGATCCATCACTAATTGATCTGCATCATTATCTAAATTTACTAAAGAAACTCTAGTATTATTACTATGAAAATTCATTCTATAGTTTCCTGCTGGTAATACATCAGTTCCTATAAAAAATAGATCTGTTAAAGTATCCTGATAAAAGTTTTTTGTTGTTGCCATAATATTTTATTTCTATGGTGTTAATTGATAATGGACATCTAAGTAAGCTTCAAAAGCTGCTGTTGTCAAAGCTTGAATTTGAACTACAGTTCCATCAGTATTAATAACTATTTCGGTTTCTATATAACCACCTATATTTGAATTAACTAGTCTAAACATAGCTTGCTGAGCTGATGCTGGTCTATACGAAGCTGATAATGTACCTATAGTAGCATGATTTCCCGCACCATCTTTTGATAATCTAAATTTTATATGTGCTGTTCTTGGATCAACAATTCTACATTCACTAAATGCATTAAGAAATGTCCAACCAGTAGATAAAGTGAAAGCACCACCTACATGAGCAAATCCGTGATAATGATCGCTTCTAGATACTGTAGTACTAGATCCTACACCATCAAAATTTTTATTGAATGCTGTATTTTTACTAAAAGCTTGCTCTGCTCCAACATCACTGTAATCTAAACTATGGGGATTACCAGTAGTAATTTGTGAATGTGTATAAGCTGTATCCCAATTAGTTATATCACCAGCAGAAATTCCTGAAGCGGCACTTGCTACAAATACAGGATCTGTTTCTACAAAAGATGTTAAATATCCAGCATCATTTGTCCATACAGAAACATCGCCAGACATATTAGTATTAACAAGATTAGGTGCAGATCCACTTACAACACTTTGATCTATATAAGTATGATCAGATCCATTAGAAGTTCTGTGTGTAGTATTTAATGCTATATCTGCATGAACATATGTTGATTCATGTGCAGTGACTAATCCAGAAGCTGTACCTAATAAATCGTATAACCCAGCATGATCTCCCCAACCAAAAGCAATATCCCAATTTATGATTTGCTGTGCAGTAATTCCTGCTGCAGGAGAACTACCTAAAATAAAAGTTTCCCAAGAATAAATTCCATTACCATCTGTAACTAAAGCTTGACCACTAGTTCCGCCAACAGGTATATGTCTGTTACCATCTGTGGTAACATGGCTTAGTGTACCAGTATTTACATCATAGTTTATAACAGAATCAAAAGTTAGTTGATTTTCTATAGTTTCTATAAATGTAACCCAAGTAATAGTTCCATCAGCACCAACTATTGGTATACCCCCTTCTAATTCTTTAATTTCTTCTACAGACTGTGTGTATAAAGAAGTAGTTATTTCATCAACATTAACAACATAAGCATTACCTCCACGAGAATTTTGTACTTTACTAAGTATTTGAAATTCTTCGTCTCCTATAAGACCAGCCTCTAGCTTTTGACCTTTTATTATTTTACCTACTAATTCGTCTGTCATTGTTTGAAAATTTAAATATTACCTCTTGCTACATCGGTGGGGTCAGTAAGTAAATCAAAAAATATCAATAAATGCATTAACTTTTTATACAATTCTAATTTAAGATTATAAGTTAATATAGAAGTATTCAATAATTGTAATACAGCTTCTATAACTACTATATATGACATAGTAGCTTTCCCATCTATAGATAATTTATTAATCAATCTAGTATAAATTTTATTTTTTATAGTAGATTCTTTAGATAATATATAAGTTATTTTATCTTCTAATAACATTTTTAATGTATTACATATTTACCATTAATAATCCAACAACCTGCACCAACTTCACACTCAGGTAAATCTTCTATTACCATATAGTCTGGATAATTTTCGCACATAGATTGAACTCTTTCAAAAGTATTTAAAGCTTGTTCAGTTAATCCAGAACTTATATAAGTTTTAGTAGCTTCAAGTAAGAAGAATAAAACTTCTATCTCTTTGAAACTGTTTTCAGTTGATTCTGTAGCAATTTTTCTAGCTAAACAAAGAGAAGTGTAATAAGAATTTAACAAAGATGCCTCTGCTTCAGTTGCATCAGAAGCTGTTACTGCAAAAGTAATAATACCCTCAATTACATCATCAGTAATATTTAAATCATCTTTAGTTATAGTTAAGTCTTCATTTTGTATTCCAGATAGTTTAGAAGATAAATCTATAGGAGTATCCGATAAATAAGCGTCTCCTACATATGCTTCTAATACTGTTACAGTTTCTCCAACACCAGCATCTATTACAATATTAATACTTTGAAAATCACTAGCTAAAGTTAATGTAGTTATTTGTATCATAGCAACGTTATTAATTATGTAAAATTAATAAAAAAGAGAATAAGAACCAAGTCCTATTCTCTTTGATAAATCATTTATTAGTTGTTTTTTTATTATGTAGCTGTAACAGTTACAGAATCAGAAACAGCACTAATAGGGTTACTACCAGATTGTGCGGTAGCTGTTAATACTTCCCCAGTTGCTACAGTAACAGTAACTGTCCATACACCAGTTGTTGCATGTGCAGTTACAGCAGATTCAGGAGCACCATCTACAGATAAAATAACACTAGCTCCTGGATAAGATACACCAGTTACAGTAGTATCACCGTCAACAGAAGCATCAATAATAGGACTAGGAGTAGCGCCTAAAGTATTGAAAACTACAATATACTCCATAGGAGCATCAACTCTAGCATTAGCTGTCTTTTGTTGATTCTCTTCTTGAAGAACTATAACATCATATTCTCCTGTTACTACAGCATTACCTACCCAATCGAAATTGTTTCTCCAGTCTAATTGACGATGTGGATCACTATCTCCTTGAGCAAGATATTCTTTCTCCATAATGTAAGGACCATAACCTATACCATCAGAAGCAGCAGCAGCTACAGTAGCTAGTAAAGCATCATCTTCAGGATAAGTTAATCTAGACCTAAAACTTGCTGGTCGTCCATGAAGTTTACCTTGAACATAATTTTGAAGGATTGATGTTATTGTGATAGTAGCAGTAGCACTACTAACAGTCAAAAGATTTGTTTTACCTTCTCTGGTAAGTTGTGAATTAAGAGAAGCTGCTAAAGCAGTAGCAATAGTAGTAGTTGAATCACCACTTACAGCTACATGACTACCATGCAAGAAATATTCTCCCCTCATTCCGGGAATCTTAATCTCTACATTAATTTGATATAAAGCTCCTGTAGTAGCTGTCGGAACAGCAATAGTTTCTTGTCTTAAAGTAGGAGCAGTATAATCTTTTAAATCTGCAGCATAACCTGCAAAAGTTAATGCCTTACTTTTTAAAACAATACTATCTTTCATTAAAGCAAAATAACCTTCTCCAATACCATCAGCTATTAAAGCTCCTGTAGCTTTGTTAAAAAACCCTAATTCACCTTCCTTCAAATCCGTTACATTAAGAAGATTTGTTTGCCCTAATAGTGGACTAACAAAAACTTTTAGCGAATTTTTTGTTGAATACATTTTTTTTTATTTAAAAATTAAACTTCGGATTTAGCTATACGTTTATCATTTAAAATAATTGTTACTGCTAAATCAATAATTTTATCCAGCGTTTCTGTGTGAAATTCTGAGTTGGTCGCTGTACTTACCCCCTCAATTTCTAAATTATCCGGTAAATCTTCCAGAACTATAGGTAAAAGATTTTTAATATACTTTATTTTGTAACTACTAATAGTAGCCCCACTAGGAGGTACTAACTCAGCTACAGAATCAGAAGATTCGTCGTAAGTAAGAACCCTGAGAACTTCCTCATAATTAGGAATCCTAAAAGGATTAGTTAATTTACGATTTACTTCAGCAAGTTTTGTTTTAATTACTTTTACTTCTTTTCCGTTTAATAATACATCGGAAGAATTTAGTATCGCCACTTCGTAAACTGCTTTACGCAAATCAGTCGGCATAGCGAAAAATATAGAGTTAGCGATTATACTTGTTCTTACTACAGTACTTGTTATAGTTGACTCCTTAATAAATGGTTCTAAATCTTTACTTATATCACCATTCACCTCAAATATTTTTAAATATTCGTCAAATACTTTAGTTTGGGCAGAAGTTAAATATAAAGATTTTTCATATTCATCTACAGAAATCCCTTTATCAAAAGTATTTAATTTAGTATCTAATAAGTCACTAATCTCCGTCAGTACCATATTTATCCATATAATATTGTTCAGCTAAAGTAGCTGCTATTCTTAAAATATCTCTGTGTAATCCAGAGTCTAATTCACATTCTGTTATTGCTGTAAGTCCATCTATACTTGCAGGCGGAGTTAAAGCAGATAAATCCGCCAAAATTATAGGTACTGGTTTTCTTACATATCTACAATTATAACTAGTAGGAACAAATCCAGACCTGACAAATATCTCTACAGATTCTTTAGCTGTTTCATCTAAAGGCATTCTCCAAGCTCTTCTTCTTGGTGGATACTTATATGCTTTAGATCTTTTTTCTTGAAATTGTTCATTACTTATAGCTAACACAACAGCTATATCTGAAGCATCTTCTACAGATTCATTTAAAAATTTAAAATAATCTGTAGGTAAATCAAAAACATATCCTCCATCAAATCCATTAGTAGTTGGAGAAGAAGAAGAAAATACAGTAATTAAAGCTGGAAATCTATCTGCTGCAGGTTCCTCAGCTAAAATAGTTTTAATAAGAGTCTCTTGTGCATGAGTTAAAATAACAGACTTTTCATAAACATCTAATCCAGGTGCTCCGTTTTTATTTATATTTTCATATATTATATCAAACTCTGTATTAAACTCTGTTGTTGTCATATTAAACTTTTATAGATTCCTTAGTTGCGTGATCTAAATTTATCCTCATTTCTTGCCCATCACTAGAATTCAAATAGATAATAGCATTAGTCAAAGTAGGTTCTTCATTCGCATGACTTAAATTAATCCCATCCATTGTTTGGTATCTTCCACCAGAAACTTTTACAACTCCAGCAGTTACCGATTTATTTAATAACAATTTAATGTGATAATTAGGATCATTTAATATAGATAAGAATTTCTTAGGTTCTTGCTCTACTTTTTTACCTACTTCACTTTTAATCCAATCTAAAGAAGAATTTTCCGATACTTTCATACCACATAGTAATAAAAAGTCTTCCATAGCTTTTTTACTATCTTCTATTTTACCCAACCATTTATAAGCTTCTTTTTTAATATTTACAGTTGCATTAAATATTTTACTTTCTTCATCTTCTCGTACTATTACGAATTTATAAGTAGCTTTATTTTTCGTATTATACTCTTTCAAATTAGAAGCTACAAGATTAGTATAAGACTCTAAAATTCTTACTTTTATAAAATCTTCGGGTTTACTTAGATCGAATTCTACACCTTCTTTATTAAGGCGAATCTGTATATTACGCCAATAGTTATCTACTTTTTTATATATAGATAAAGAATTAGATTCCATATCCATCAAATCTTCTAAACCTATTTTTTCTTCATTAGATAAAACATTAGCAAAATTTCCATTATCTAATTGTTTAGGTGCTAATGTAATAGCGCTATCTTCCAATAAGCCTCCATAGGCTACATGCCTTTCGTTTGTAATATTTCCTTTTTGTCTTTTTATAAACTTTACAAACACTTTCTCTTTAGGTAATTTAAAAAAATCTTTTCCTGCCATCTTAATAAAATTTATTTGTTATAATGGGGGAGAGTATTTCTACTCTCCTAGCATTATTTATCAATAAAAAATCGAAACAAGACATTATCCTAAAATAGTTGGTAACATTGTAGCAGTCCTTGAAGGATCTAATACAGTAACACCAAAACATCCGTATCTAGTATAAGTTGCGGAATCTTCCATTGTAGTCATCAAAGTGTTAGTCTCACCAGTAAAAGGATTTCTAAATCCATTAGAGTAACCTCTCAATTCACCTGTTTGAGTTTCAACCTTTTGAATATTAGGCTCATCTTCTGGGCCCATATACATGATATCATAACGATAAGATTCTGCTACACCACCTT
>Ga0255050_10000077_pt1 | contig 15815 bp, 36 predicted proteins | sample JV7_2_5_MG_FD_181714 | JGI IMG/M metagenome (GOLD analysis project Ga0255050, IMG submission 181714) | Seawater microbial communities from Jervis Inlet, British Columbia, Canada - JV7_2_5 | ecosystem: Environmental > Aquatic > Marine > Inlet | place: Canada: British Columbia | collected 2016-10-06
CATAAATATTCTTTGTCAATCTCAACGCTTCTATTATCGTTTTTAATTGAAATTCGTAAATCGTTATTTCTTCCATCCTTCTCTGTTTTGGAACTTTATGCGTTTATTTTTATCAAGTGTTGTAGTGCATTGCCTTACTTTTACTTTAAGTAGTCGCTTGCATCATAAAGTCCTAGCTTATTCGCAAAGTTCCTTAATATTTGCAATTGCTGTGATAGGCTTGCTTGTGCTTGGTTAAGTTGGTCAATACTTTTAAGTTGGTGCTTATATGGGTAAGGCAACGTTCCCTTTGGCACTACAACACTAGATAAAAATAATTGCTCGGTATGGTACATTTTAATTAAGTCTATTACATCTCTCGTTTTATGTTCGTTCCATCTATAATCTTCCATCCAAAAATCATCTTTTAGGTCTATATCATAACCTTTAGTATTTAACCACTCGCCAAATTTACTTAGTTCTTTATCTGTCATCTTTTTGTTTTTAATACGCAACTATTCTTATCTTTTTCGTTATATGCCATTTGAATCAGTCCATAAGTATTTAGTTGGATGATATTCTTTTGGTCTTTTAAGGGTTTGCTTTTTGTCGCAATATTCACAAGTCCTGTCAAATCCTTCTTCAACTAAATGCTTGCATCTTCGGTCTCTAAATCTACACCATTTGGTCATTTCCCATTTATGAAAACCAAAACGGCATATAACAAAGTATAAAAACCATTGCAATTTATTTCCTAATTTATGTGATATTCTATTCATTTTCTGTTTATTTTAAAGGTTGGTGCTTGTCTAAGTACTTTTCTAAAAAGAACTCTCTGTTATAGGTAAATTCGCGCCATTTATAAACGTTGTTATCTATTCTCTGTATTTGCATATCTCTTTGCCATAAAATAAATTCTTTACTATCTTGGTCGGCAAACAGTTCACTGCGTTGGCTAACAACGGGTATGGTTAATTTTTTAACTTGCTCTTGGTGGTATAGTTCCATAATATCACTAACATATACCCAATTCTCAACTTTTTGTGCATCCTTCAATCTTAGGTCGTCACATTCATTGTTTAATAAAAATTCTTGTGCTTCATTCATAATTTATTTTTTTAATCCGTTAAAAACCCAACCATACCCAAACCGTTATGGGCAATTTAAAAACCCACATACAAAATTAGACCACCATTCAAAAGCCTTCTTTTTACAATCAATAACAGAATTACCTTCAGCTATTCCAGTACCTCTGTTAAAACACCATAGAGTAGCCTCGTAATAATTATACGGGTATGTTTGTTCTGTTATTTCTATACAAGCATCACCTACTGTATGTGGCATTGGCACTTTAGCGTTAGCCATTACCTTATAAATATCAGAAGCCTTTTTTTTAGGTTCATCAATCCAATTTAGTTCTTTAACACAACTGCCCATAACACGTTGTATAGATAATTGCTTACGGCAGTCAGTCAATTGTTCTTCTAACCAGTCTTTGTAATTATCTAAATCAAAGTGCTTGTCTGTTTCATCTACTGTCTCGGGTTTGTCTATTCTAAATTCTTGTTCGTATTTCCACATAATTTCTGTTTATTTAATTCGCAACTATCCATACAACCATACGTTATAATCCATTAGAATTAACCTCGTAGTTTACAAAATCTACAGAATATAAAAACTCTTCCATTTGGTATTCATCTGATAACTTATTTATAAGATGTTTCATTATTTCATCTTTAAATTCCTCTTTTGCTTGTTCTATTTGCCCTTCCTTAAAACCATTATGATTAGAAAATGATTTAAGTGATACGTTTACTTGTAGATTTATAAGCATTTCTTCATCTACATTTTTAATTCTTTGTGACATATTTTAATTTTTAATTAACGGCTTATAACACCGTATATATTTTATTTCGTTCCTCAACAAATCATATACAATTCGTTATAAAGAATTTCCTGCACAAGCTATTGATACAGGTTTTCCCGTGTTTGCATTCACCCATCTAATAGGTGTGGTTGTTGGCTGTCTATTTTCTCTTTTGATAAATTCAATAGCTTCAGCGATAGTGTATGTTTTTTTGGTTGGTGTAAGCCCGTAAGGTTCGTTTCCTGCCATAATAAAACTCTTTATAACAAAGCCTATAATTAAAAGCTATGCCGGGTTAATATCTGTGTTTATTTTGTATCTGCAATTTAAGGGGGTGTACATTTTGTACCTGCCTTCTTTCACGCTTCAAATCATAGCCAAATCGTTAATACTACTTTTGTATTCCATAAGATAGTATCACTTTGTTTAACACTTGAATCTTAGCCCTAATACACATCAGTTGTTTATTATCATTCTTAGTCATTTTTAAGTTGCTTAAACTACTTGTTAAGTCTATTGCAGTTATTTCGTTTCTTAGTTCTTTAATTTCTCTTTGTATTATTTCTATCATTTTATTATGTTTTTAGTAGTTATAACATTATTTAAAAATCATTAAAAAGGTTTTTTTAAAATGGGCATACGGGTTCTATCAATCTTCTGTATTCTATAACTCTATTTGCCGAGTAACCTCTAATATTTATTTGATTGTTTTGATTGCCTCCGAGGGTATAAATCAAATCACCTTCCTGCCTTATGAATATTCCAACGTGCCCTTTCCAACCGTTCTTTTTACCTCTCCAAAATATTACTATATCTCCCATTATTGGCTTATCAACTTCTATTCCTACTTGGTCAAATCTTCTAGCAAGTTTAATTGGTTCCATTTCTGTTTTCCAATTCCAAAGATTCACTTCATTGATTACCCAACTTAAAAAGATTGCACACCAAGCTGCTTTACTATCATCCTTAACCCAATTCATTGCCCATTTAATGATCTTCAATATTTTAGCATTTGACTGGCTTCCTTCTACTTCGGAAACACCATAATAATTTTCTAAAATGTAATTCATTATTTGCTTATTCATTATTTTGATTTGTTTTTAATTTGTGATCGATCAACTGGATTTAAAAATAAAACTATTCCCGTTTAATATACTAGGATAACTAATAGGTTTTTTATTCTCTATTCTTGGTTTTACTTTTACCCTTTCTGCTACTTCATCCTTGGAAATAGAAATCACTTTCAATCCTTTGATAAATAAAGCTTCCTTTATTATTTTTATGGTTTTCGACTTATTTATATTTATGGAATAATCATCAAGCAGAAAAAAGAAATCGGATTGCAATTGTGGGAAGTCGTATTTCTCAAAATTAATCCTTTTTTTGAAATATTGCGACCTCTTATATTTTGTGTATTTCTCAATATAGGACTTCACCAATTTGAATGCATTAAATTTATTGGTAATCAAATCTATTTCCTCCACAAAAAAAATAGTTTCTTTTATCTGTCTGTTATACTCGATAAATCTCAATAAGTCAATTATATTTTTAGTCATTGATTTCTCCACTCCGATTTTGTGATCCATCAACATTATTTGAATCTTTTCACCTTCAATAATTAGACCAACACTATAATTGTATTCTATGTCTTGTTTCATATCTGTTTTATCTTCGTTCTGTAGTATTTATTGAGCCTATTTAATTCCCCTCTATCCCATTTAAAAGCGGTTCTTTTTTCTTGCTTTGCCAAAAAGTTTAATTCCTCAAATGCTTCCAATCCTATTCGCTTCGGAAGGTTAACCCTATATTCACTTTCATTACCTTCCTTTCTTATATTGCATTGGACACATTGCCCATGTATGTTCATTTCATTGTGCTTAATACTTGGGAACAGTTCAGCCTTATAAAAGTGCCCTGCTTGGAATTTAGAACTCCAAGGAATACCGCAACTTATACATGGTTTATATTTGTCTCTTAATCTAATAAATGCATGGCAGGAATTCATTAAATTTTTTAAAATTGTACCTAATGTTTTTCTTTCCTTTTCTTGCGCTCTATCTTCTTTTAATTCGCTTTCTAGCCGTTTTCTTTTTGATTGTGTCTTAACGATAGCATTGTCTAATATCTTCTTGCCTTGATCGCTTGATAGTAGCCAAATCGAATAACAACAATATAATCCAAGTCCGTATTTTGATTTGTAAGATTTTATCCCGTTTCTTTCTGAATATCTCAAATCATTTCCGCAGCCATTACCTATAGCCTTTCCAGTACCTTTACATTGTTTGATCATAATAAGATTTTTTAATATTGTTGTTTTTCTGTCAAAAAGAAATCATCCTTTATGCTTTTTTCAACCTCTTTAAAATCGATATTTTTTATTTCCTTTTCTAAAAATTCCTTAACCAAAATTGATTGGGCATTCGATCCTGCAATCTGCTCTATGGAATTCATATAACTATTAATTTCGATCCTATTAAAAGACCCTGAAATTCTCTTATCATTTACGCTTGATAATTCTTTTTGGTATTCCGCCCGATACACTCTTAACCTATCTTCATCTTTGAATTTCTGAATATAGGAATCTATTAGTTGATAATGTTTGAAATTAAAAACCACTTTTGTTTTCAATTCATGCAAATAAATAATGGTTGCATCAAAATTAAGTTTAATTATTTCATCCTCTGAATACTTAGGCGATTGCGGTTTTGTGCCCCTTCTTAAATTCCTAGAATTTCTATATTCTGTTAACACTCCAAAGAGTACGGGAAGTGTTAAAATCTTCCCGTACGATGTAATGTTTGTTTTTAATTTCCCAGTAGCCGCCAACTCAAAGGCATGTTTAATTTCATCCGACACCAAGCTGCCAAAGTTTCTGATCACATATTCAGCTAATCCAAGCCCCGTTTTCCCATCGGGAATTTTAAAACCATAAAATCGGGATATATGATCTAATTGCTCCAATACTAATACATAAGCATCCGCGTCCTCCAATGTTGATAATGTTGATAATGTTAATTCCTTCATTTTTTTTATTTTAAAATGTAATTAGTTATTTTATCCAAGAGTAGGCAAACATTTACATAAAGATTCTTATTCGCTTTTGACTTAAAATCATATTTGGTTGTCAGGGCTGCTATCTCGGATAGAAGGTCTTGCATTTTTGCCGCATCGTCCTTGCTCAATTCCAACTCTCGTTTGGATTCCTCTTGCCTTATGATTTCTTCCTTTTCTTGCTGAACTTTTAACAATTTCGCATTTGCTGCATCGATTTCGGCTCTAGCTTCTCGCTCACTACGTTTTTTAGCGGCTTCTAGCTGCTCTATCGCCTTTTTGTTAGCTTCGTCTATTACTTGTCTTTTTGCGGCTTCTACTGCCCTTAGATCGCTTTCTATCTTTTCTTGTTTCATTCTAGCCCTTTCCAGTTTTGCCAGTTCTAATTTTCTTGCGGCTTCAATCTTTTCATTTTCCGCTTTCAATTTTTCATTTTCCGCTTTCAATCTTGCCCTCTCCAATTTCTCGTTTTCAATTTGCTGTAATCTTTCGGCTTCGATTCTTTCGGTTTCTTTTTTCTGAATATTGAAATCTAATTCTTTTTTTTCAATCCATGCTTCCCAAACATCATTATCCATTCCTGATAAGTCAATTAATAAATTGGTTGTGTCCATGAAAAGAGATAATTTATCCATCCTTAATTTTTCAAGTAATTTCAACTCGGCTTGTTTTTTGATTTCAGCATGGTTTTCTATTTCCTTCAATGCGGTTTCCATCCCTTCGTTAATTCCGCATTCCCTTCGTTTGATGGAATCATAAAGCTGACCAGTTTTTAATGAAACATCTTTTCCGTCTCGATGCCATTTGTTGATTCCTTGAGTCCGATTTCTCATAATTAGCTTCCTACACTCTTTTGCCAATACTGCCGTTTCTGGATCATCAAGGCTCATTGTTACTATTAGATTATACTGCTCAATCAAAACTGCCCTTTCTTTCTGAATTTGTGGAAGATTGGATTGTATGAAGTCTCTTTGACTTTCCGCTATTCCAAAATCTTCAAAGTTTATTATTTCTAAATTTGTTGTCATTTGTATTTTTTTTTAAAGTTACTAAATTAATATTAATCAAAATGATTTTTTCCTATTTTCTGAATTGTGGGATTTTCGTCTTTCTCAAGTTCCAAACTTTCTTTGTATCGATTAACTGAATTTATCACTTCTTGATATCCGTTTGGTTGTTTTTTTGTTGAATACTGTTCCGCCCTTTTCATCCATGTTTTAATTCGTCTTTTTGTACTCCATGTCTTTTGAGTAGAAACTTTAATTTTGCCACTCGATGTTTGTTCCGTCCAATATTCGTAAAATTCCAATAAATCGGCTCGGGCAAATTCTAAATTCTCATTTTTTTTCATTTCCCTTAATTCCAATTTCATTTCATTTTTGAAATCTTCCTTGATCCACTTCTTGAAATTATTTTTTTGAATGATAGCAGGAATCGGTTTAGATTCCTTTTTATCTATTTTTTCTTTCTTACTTACATTTACATTATCATTAACATTATCATTAACATTAACATTAACAGCGATGTTTGCGATACTTTGCGATGCTTTGCGATCCTTTGCGATAATTAGCGACTCCTTGAGTGTATATTTCCCTGCCTTGAATGCTTTATAAATGTCAGGATTCCAACGCTTCAAATTTCCCTCAACTCCTGCGCTGCTTCTAATTATTGACTTATTCTCCCACTTCTCCAAATCCCTTTCTAATTGTGTCTTGATTGATTCAAAAGCCAGTTCTGTAACAAAGTCAGTTTCGGGGTTTTCACCATTAACATAAGAAAAAATATGTTTAATCAATAATCCTGCCTGCTCACTATTCAGTTTTTCAAATAATCCTCTTTGATCTGAATATAGAACAAAAGATTTTTTCCCTTCTGCCATAGTTGTTTTTTTTAGTTATTATTTATAAAATTATCAATAACTTTTCCTAGTCTATTGATTTCTTTTTTGTCGATATGATAATGATGGTACTTTCCACGTTTTATCACATATCCGATTTTTGCTAGAACTAATATATTCCAGTTCTTGGAAATATCTGACAAGTGCAAAGATGAAAATATTTTGACCTCTTTCAATTCAGTTCTTGTAATTCCTTGGCGCTCCATTATAAAATTGATCATAGCTTGCCTAGTTGGATGATCAAGTGCCCTTAGTATTGCCACCGCTTTCTTTAGCTTTTTGGAATCATTATCATAAATGGAATTACTATTCATATTGTTATTTTGTTGTTTCATATGTTTATGGTTTTGTAAGTTGATTCTGATCTAATGGTTCCCAGTTCAACTAAAAATTTATTCAATGTATAATTGTAATTAGCTTTTATTCTAAAGGACTCTACATCAACAACAAATATCCCATCATCAATCTGCTTCATGAATTTAGCAAAAGACATTTTTTTAATTGCTGAATCTCTTTTATTTAATGTCGATTTCAATTTTCTTATTTCGGACTCAAAATATGTATTTCTTGCTGCCGTCTCATATTCAGAAAAATGAACCGAATCTATTATTTTTATAGCCTTAGATTCTCCGATCCCTTTAGCTCCCTCAATATCATCGCCAGAATCTCCCATTATCGCTTGTATAAAATGCAATCTATTTGCTTCCTCCGCTGTAGTGATACTTAATCCTCTATACTTTTTTGCAGGATTCCCATATTCATCAAGTATGGATTTTCCATGTTCATCAAGTGAAGGGATTTTATAGTAATCAAAAAATAGACCACCTATAGTTTTCAAATCTTTATCAACCGATAATATAATACATTCATCAAGCAATACCTTCGCTCTATCCGCTATCAAATCATCCGCTTCCCATTCATCATTTCCAACGGCAAAGTTCATTACGTCGCGGATATACGTTCTTGATTTTGACACCCATTTTGTCATTGGGCTTTTTTTGATTGATCTACTTGCCTTGTAACCCGAATAATATTTTTTTCGTATGGAATTTTTACAAGTGGTGATATAATATTCAACCTCTGTAATTTCGATTCCCGTTTCCTCAACATCTTCAAGAACATTAAAAACCATGTTGGTTAATCGATTGACTGAAAGAGAAACAATTTCCGCTTCCATCCATTCTCTATCTCTTTTTTCATTGATCCATTTCCTTATGTCCGCAATATCACAAATCCGATAGCAAGATTGGTAAATTAATGCATCAAGATCGAATAGGACAATCATATTCCCAATTCTTTTTTCTTAGCGCCATAAGCGGTAAGTAGGTCTATATGCATTGTTATAAATGCCTTCTTTGGATTACATAAAACGGACAGTTCTTTTGCGGATTTTACCGCATCCAATGCTTTCAAAAATATTAATTGTGTTTCAGTCAATTGCTTTTTTTCCAACTTTGTTTTTTGCTTTTCTTTTCTATCTGGATTATCAATATCATCTCTATCTGTTTGAATATGAAAGTACTTTAATAGAAAATAGCGTTCACCGTATGTAAGGGCACTTCCCAAGCCTTTTTCCCAGTCGTTCTGCCCATTCGCTGCAAAATGATTTTCATCTGCTTCACCCGTTTCAATATCAATCCAAGTGAACAGCATTTTAATAGTTGTTAGAATTTCGTTTTTCTGCTTCCAATTTCCCTTCCCACCCTTTCCATCATCCGCCCACTTATCCCAAACTTTGTAGTCTTGTCTAACATTTTGAATGTCTGTAATTTCTGTTTTTAAAAGTAATCCTTCTTTATCCATCAACGGCTTAATAAATGAAAGTAATTTATTGCCAGTAACATATTCATAACTATGACTTTTTTTATCCTTTGACAAACCTTTTATGGCTTCTTGGATTCTGCCTAATTTCTTGTAAATTTCCATTTTTTTATTTTTATAATATGACTTAATAAATTAACACTCTTCCCATTTATCTACGGGCTTCATTACTTTGTACCCTTTTGACTTCAATATCGAAATCATTTTTTCGATATAATCCTCATCTTTTTTCTTTGGGGCTTCCACTTCAAAAAAAGTTGGCTCTATTTTTGTCCATAATTTCCCACGAGGTTCATTTTTTGCAAATTGTTTAATAAAACCACCTAGTCCTTTCTTTCTAAGTATTCTTTCGGAATATCCATTTATAATTGCCCTTTTGTTGAATTCTTGAGATGTGAACACATTTGGCATTTCGCCCATTGTTTTTTGTAAAATATCCATTTTTGTTGTTTTTTGTAAAATATCCATTTTTGTTATTTTATAGGTGAAAAAATCAATAGTTGCCTTTAGCTTTCAGCTGCTTTTTGTATTGGTATATTATCATAACATAATCACATATCCCGTTTTTGTCTTTCCAATCATCCAACGATACTGCCATAATGTTTATATCACAACTACCCGAATTAATTATTTCAACAAATTCATATAGGGCATCCGCTTGTTTGTTAATTGTAAAGATCATCATTTCATGGTCTCCCTTCCAATCCTTTTCGGCAAATGTCTTGAGATTATTATAGGTAGGTAAACCTTTAATCTCGCTTTGCTCCTTGATACTCAAGGCATTTTCATTAAGTGCTTGAGCGTTCAGCGATATACAAGCCGCTAACATAATAATGATATAAAAAATGTCTCTTAAAATTCTTTTGCAATTTTTCATGTGTTAAAATTTTTAATTGTTAAAAAGATTAATATTAATCCTCTCTATTGTATGCATGGTATTCCTTTAGAAATTTCACCCCATCCGCTTGAAATTTCTTTCTGCCTACATCCATCATTTTTAAAAATAATGTTGATTTGCTAGACTGTTTTCCATATCTCAATTTTTCATTATCTTGATATGATTCTACTATGTCATGAAGTCTTTTTGGAATCTCCATTCTAATACCTTTTTTTTGATTACTCATTTGCTTTTTTTTTACTTAATTATTTAATGTATCACAAAGTACACTTTAATTGTGATAAAATCACACTTTACTTGAGACAGTTATAAAACTTTTTTCCTTTTCATTTTTCCAAAAATCAATTTTAATATTAATTGCCTTGGAAGATTTGCTTTTTTCTTTGCTTAAAAATATTTGATGGTCTACCTTATCTTTTAGAGATTTCCAAAATTTCAATTCTCTATCTATTTTATCACTTCTTTTTTTTAGCCCTTTCGATGTGGTTGGATTCTTTCTGAATAAATGGCGATAATCGGATTCGTACCGGAACCATTCTTTATCTTCTCCATATTGATCAAAATAAATATTCCCTTCGTCTGTCAATAGATTCAAATACTCAATATCCCATTTCGCTACTCTGATTTCCTTAGTATCTCTATTTATTATTTTAAATTTCATACTTTTTATATAGTTTAAAAGGGTTCTAATCACTATCTAAGCCCGTTTGGTGGCAAAGATGTCTACTTACACCAACCACTTACCAACTCTCATGCATAGCTATTAAAATAATCGTTAATAAAAGACTCAATTAATTGACGATTAATATCTCCGTGTCTATCTTTTACAAAGTCAATAAATTGATTCTCCTCATAAACAATAAATTGCGCTTGCAACCTTACTGAATCTTCCTCCCTTAATGCTAATTTGAACCTTCTATATTTACCGCGTACTGAATCAATAAAATTATAAGTAAGACTATCAAATTCTTTTTGTGTTGGCTCATACGATTGTATTTGTACATTTGCAGGGTCTTGAAATCCCGTTGGTATATTGTCATTCATTTTACTATTATTTTTTTCTCCTATGTATTTGAAGTTTATTTTTTTCACCAATTCGCCATCTGTTCGCTCAATTTTTAAATTGTGTAATTTCATAGAATGACCAATTCTTCTGTAGCTTTCAAAAATACGCATTGCATTATCAATTCCTTCAATGAAAAATGATTCAATTGCATTTTCTCCGATCACTCCTTTTTTCATGAATGAAATCCTAAACGATTTGAATTTATCAATCATATATTTTTTATGATCTTCAAGTTTTCTTGCCACATTTTCTCTTTTGACTTCTCTTTTGTATGTTAGCTTTATAATCGGATTTAAGTTTTCCATTTGTTGTTGTTTTTAGTGAGCGCAACCAATATCGGTTACGCTTTACTTTCGATTGAATTTACCCTAGTCTCCGCTTTACGGGCTGTGAATTTAATCGTTCCCCGACGTGATTTCATTAGTAAATATTTCAATTAATTATCATTATTAATAATTCAAATAAAAATTTCTATTTGTCTTTGCTTCTATTAATATGATGCTTACAATAGTATAACAAAGTTGTGATAGAATCAGTTTCATATTGTGATAAGAAATATGAAATATTTTTTAACTACTTAGATTCCGAGCCTTTTAATTTACTAATATCCAACATTCCATTTTTATCAAATTGATACTTTTCCTTTGCTCTATCGATGGTTATCTTTTGTTCTGAAGCCACGCGATGGACATGGATCATTTCTATTTCCTTTTTATTATTTTCCATTTTCTTTTTGATTAGTTATTAATTAATGATTGATTTTTGACTTCCCACCATTTAGGAGTTGAGGTAAAAGTATGTTTTAATCTATCTGAAATCAAGGGATTCCAATTGTTGGTTTTTTGCTTTGCCTTGTATCTTTCATTATCTAATATTCGGCAAGGGTCTGAGCAAACCGACATTCTCCCATCCTTCGCCTCTGATCGCTTGGGAAATTCAGTCAATAGTTTTTCCTTCTGACATCTGTGGCATTTTTTACTTTTTTTACTTTTTTTCATTTATTTGTTTTTAAAATTTTACAAAATTAACATTACGGGTTTTACGGGTTACATTAATCCTTGGTCTACAAAAGAGAAATACCCATTCTCGCTTGTTACTATGATGTGATCATGTACCTGTATATCCAATGTGGCTGCTCCTGCTTGGATTTGTTTTGTTATTCGTTTATCCGCTGCGGACGGAAATATTCTCCCCGATGGGTGGTTATGTGCCAATATTATTGATGTAGCGCCACATTGTAACGCTGTGGCAAAAATCATCCTCTTATCCACAATTACACTTGTTATTCCACCCGTAGCTATTTTAAGCCATCCTATTGAGTTATTGGCTTGATTCAAGTATATTATAATGAATTCCTCCCTATAGTCTATTAGATCGCTGCTAAACATATGCATTAGGGCTTTTGCGCTATCTTTTGATGATGTTATTTTAAATTTCTTTTGATTCCCTTTTTTGTACTTGAGAATTAATTCGGGCAACTGGGCTTTGTATGTTTTCATTTGTTGTTATTTTATAGGTTAAAAAATATTAATGTAAATTTTAGTTATTTTAAATCGGGTAAAATTACTACACTCTCGTAATCCTTTAACATTTCGTCAAAGTTGGTTGCAGTTTCAGTGTGTAGTAAGAATGGTTCTTTTTGAAAAACAGTTACGTTATTGTTTTTCTCATAGGTTCTAAAACCTAGGTTCTTAAATCCTTCGTGCCATTTAATTGTATCTTTTTTCATTGTGTGGCATAAGCAACCAACTTTAATAGCAATCTTCTGTATTAGTTGGTGGTTGTTTTCATTTACCCAATAGAAGTTGTTAGTAAAATACTTTTGTTTAAATTCTTGTAAGTTCATATCATTTCGTTTTTAAAATCCGGAATTAATGCATAACACTACCTATAATTAACCCTATCGGGTCGCTTCGCTTAATCATAGCCAAACCGTTGTGCTTAATGCTAAGAACTCCACTCGCATTGAACATATACATCATTTCCAATTGGTATTAATGTAGTTCCGTTATAATAATCATCCATCATACTTGTATCGTGAGCCACTTGATACATATGGTCAAAAGATTGTTCTTCAACATCTTCTCGTTTATAGTTTTTTGTGTCAATATCTGTTTTAAATATTGTGCCTGTAATGGCATAATACGTACAATCTTCTTTAAAGAATCCAAGTATCTCATCAATTTGTTTTTGTATATTCATCCTGTTTTTAATTAAGTTTTTAGTTAATAATCCGCACTAAGCACAACACTAAATAAACCCCATTAAAACGAGGGTTTATTATTTCCGTTATAAGCCATTTAAAAAACTTAGTTCTTTTGCAAAAACTTCTGTTCCATTATTCAACAAAAAAGTAGTTTCTTTTCGGTGTTCTATTTTTTGATGCTTACTTCCAAATCCGTAGTGCCATTTCTCTTTATAAGAGTTTTTAATACGTTTGGTGACTTTTACAATCTCATTGCCAAACCTATACTCTGTGTCTATTTTTACTTTTTTTACTGTTAGCATTTTAATAATTTTTAGTGATTAAAAACGGCTTATAACACCGTATATATTTTATTTCGTTCCTCAACAAATCATACACAAACCGTTAGCCACAATAAAAATTACTACTGTTCGGTAATTAGAAAAACATCGGTTACATCTTCATCATCTTCAGGGTCATTTACTTCGTCAATTCTTAATTCTGATACGTGTGCAGTATTTACGACACAGTATTGGTATTCACCTGTATTTGAAGTGCAGAATACATCTAATTCAGGATTTACATTTTCTAACGCTTTTAATAAGTCTTTTACTTTCATTTCCGTAATTTTAAAAGATGGCTAACACCACCTATAATTAATAATTTTCGTTCCTCAAATTCCAAATCATAGCCACACCGTTAGCTACAATTACTTTTCTATAATTGGTTGCCAACATTTGTGACACATTCCGTGTTCTCTGTCTTTATCATCATAAGGTTTATTACAATCGTAACAGTAGCTAACATTGTATAAAAAACATTGCTCCTCTTGGTGCTGTTTACCAAATAATCCATTCTCTTCTTGTTCGTGGGCTTCCCCAAATAATTCATAATCCATATTGCTACGATTTTTTATACTTTGCCGTTAGTAGTTATTAGGTTGCCATTCATCAAAACAATCTACACCACCATTAGGTAGTAAAACCCAACCCACACCATCAGCGTAGTTTCTATAAGTACCTTCTTTTAATCCGTGATTACCTGCGTATAAAATAGATTGGTTGGGACGTGGCTTTTTATCGTCAATTAAATAACAACTGCTAACACCACCTATACGCAATTTGCTTCCTGTTTTATTTCTTTCGTCCATCCAATTAAACATATCTTTATTTTATTAAGTTAGTGCTTGTTATTCAAGGCAAACTACGCATAGCCAAACCGTTACCAATCAGTTTTAAAGTAGAAGTTTTCATTGCAATCGTAACACCTACCAATGTTTGTAAATCCGCATTGCCCCCAATGTTCGTGATTACAAACCGAATTGGTAACAATGTGTATAGCACATTTTTTAGGTGCTATAAAATTCCATATCTTAATAAATCTATTTTTCATCTTCTAATAATTTTTAGTTAAAACGTGCCATACACTAACCGTTATATTTAATGCTAATCTTCCGCACTTAAATCAAAAGGTTCTCCATCCATTTCGTCTATTATCCAAGCCTCGCCTTCATCAAGTCCACTATTGTTCATAAAAGACATTTTTTCATCTCTTTCATCTGCTATTCTAATAGCTTCTTCTTTTGACTCAGCTTCTACTATTGTCCAAGTCCCTATTGTAATCTTTGCTTCTACTCTATATTCCATAATTGTATTTTTTAATTAACCGCACTAAAATATAACACGGTATAAAATTCATTGTTCCGTTGCACTACACAACGCTTCTTATACAAACCGTTAGCTACAATGCCTTTCGCCTACATCATCATTTCCACACACAGGGCAAGTGCAATCAAAGTAATCGCCAGTATCAGCTATTGAGCCACCACCTTCCAAAAGTTTAGAGCTTCCCCACCAATCGCACTTGCCACATTCGGCAGTATAATAATTATTGGCTTTATCTTCATCAGAAACGGCACAGTAGCTAACATTGGCTATACGTAAATTATTTACTAATCTATCTAGCACTTCAATCTGTTGTACCGCTTCCCAATATATTTTTTTTTCATTGGTCATTGCTTTTTTATCAATGTCTTTTTTGATAGCTTCTACTATCTTAATATCACTTTTTGTTATCATAATTTCGTTCTTTTTATCCGTAAATAATCAACGCATAGCGTTAGCCGTTATATGCAATTACAGTATTGGTGTTATATTTTCAACTGTTATTTCTTTCAAATCCTCATCACCACATATGCGCATTCCACCTATCGAATTACTAACTCCACAAGAGTGTTGCTCGTTCAAATTAAATATATTCTGAGAATCAAACATAGCTTTTTCTTGTACCCATTCAAATATATCATCAAAACTAGAATCTTTGCTAAAAAACAAAGTAGTAGCATTTCCGTTTACAAATAATTGTTTCATTTTAATTTTATTTTAATCTGTTAATAAAAAGCATATAACACTACCTATATGCCATACTCGTTCCTCGTTCAGCACATAGCCAAACGTAAAAATATGTAATTGGTTTACTCGCTTTTTATCTTGCTAAATATTCATCATGATCAAGCCCGATCATTTCACATACAGACTCCTCGTCAAACCAAAATAAATCATTTATTTGTTTTTCTGTTGTTGGGCTACCATCAACTTCATTTGATTCATGTACTTTCGTAATGCGTTTCAATTCGTTATATGTAAAGTTGTGGTCTTTTGCTCCACTCCAAAAATCAAAACTTGATAGGCATATTTCTGATAAAATTTTCATTTGTTGTTATTTATAGGTTAAAAAATCACTCTTTTGTTATGCCTTTATTTTGTAAGAATTCCTCAATTCCATCATCACTTAAATCGCCATGTATATCGTTGTACTCATCTGCAATTTCTAATATTGATCTCATCATTTCTAATGCTGAACCATATTCTATTTCACTCAATTCCTCGCATCCTCCATGTATTACATTTAGACAATCTTCCAAATCTCTTTCTGTATTCTCAAATCTACAATGACTCATGTTTCCCATTTTGTTTTTTTTTATGTGTTAATTAATGTTGTATACTTATATAACTAAGTTGTGATAAAAATAGTTTCAATTTGTTATAAGAA
>Ga0255050_10000089_pt1 | contig 14167 bp, 10 predicted proteins | sample JV7_2_5_MG_FD_181714 | JGI IMG/M metagenome (GOLD analysis project Ga0255050, IMG submission 181714) | Seawater microbial communities from Jervis Inlet, British Columbia, Canada - JV7_2_5 | ecosystem: Environmental > Aquatic > Marine > Inlet | place: Canada: British Columbia | collected 2016-10-06
CAGTTTGATTTCGGGCAAGCCTAACTTGGCTGACTGGCGTACGATCCGATAGTCGCAGCCCAGGGCCAGTTCCAGACCGCCACCCATGACGATGCCATTGATCGCAGCAATCACCAGATTTGGCCCATTCTCAACCGTGTCGATAACATCATGTAAATCAGGCGAAGCCCAGAGCAGCTCGCTATCAAATTCTTCTATGTCGGCCCCGGCACAATATAACCGCAAACTGGAGGCAATGACCACGGCCTTGACAGCCTCGTCAGCGAAAGCCCGGAGCAGGTTTTTTACCAGGGCTTCACGCATAGGTAAACCGAGCGCATTGACCGGGGGTGAATTCATTGTGATCAGCGCAATATTATTTTTTAACTGGTATTGAATCATTGCTTACTGCGGGACCTCTTGCGAATTTCTAGATATTGTTTGAATATATTCCGTATCGGGTACGGAATGTCCATTTTTTAGTCTGGATTAGAGAATTTTTCGCCCGGTTTTATGTCGCATTTTTATCGTAGATCGCACGCATCGCCTTTTTATCGAGTTTACCGACACTGGTTCGAGGTAATTCACTGACAAACTCGATACGTTCGGGCGTGGCCCATTTAGACAGTTCCCCTATCTCTACGCGCTGGCGAATCACCTTTAGAATATCAGCTTCACTAATCATATCTTCGACTGCCGGCGATCGTGTCACCAGTAACATCGGGCGCTCCCCCCAGCGTTCGTCCTTGATACCGATTGCGGCAACCTCGCTTACGCCGGCGCAGCGCGAGACGATATCTTCGAGCTCCAGTGACGATATCCACTCACCGCCAGACTTGATGATATCTTTCATGCGGTCGGTTATCTGCAGCGATCCGGTTTCATCGATATAGCCGACGTCGCCGGTATGCATATAACCTCCATGCCACAGTGCTTCGGAGCCTTCCTGGTTGCCACAATAGCCCTGGGTTATCCAGGGCGTACGAACGACCACTTCGCCGGTCGTTACACCATCGCGGGGCAGATCATTCATTTTCGAATCGACGACTCGCAGGTCCACCATCACGGTCGGCTGCCCCGTTTTGCAGCGTTGCGCGATGGTCTCATCATCAGTCGTAACTTCATCAACACCCGACAGCTCTGCAGTGGTCAGGAAGGGACAGGTTTCAGACAATCCGTAGGCGGTAAAAACATTGATGCCTCGTTCGAGCGCGGTTTTTGCCAGACCCCGGGGTAAGGCAGAACCACCGATAATTACTTTCCAGTTTGAGAGATCTGCCTGTGCCGCTTCGGGGGCACTCAGCAGCATGTGTAAGATGGTCGGTACACAATGAGAAAAGGTCACGCCTTCACGTTCGATCAACCCGAGCAAGGCTGCTGGTTCGTAACGCCCCGGGTAAACCTGTTTCACCCCCATTAGTGTAGCGGCATAGGGCATGCCCCAGCCGTGCACATGAAACATCGGTGTAATCGGCATGTAAACATCACCGCGGTGAAAACGACTACTGCCATCATTCGAGCCGAGACCGGCCACCAGGGCCAGGGTATGCAACACGAGTTGACGATGGCTATAGAACACGCCTTTCGGATCACCGGTGGTACCGGTAGTGTAAAACGTGGTCGCCGATGTATTTTCATCGAAATCGATGAAATCGAAGCCCCCGTCGGTTGCCGCCAGCATGGCTTCGTATTCGACCTCACAGGGCCCGGGTAATTTTTGCTTCGACTCGTCGCTCAGGAAAATCAGTTTTGTCGGGCGCTCGAATCGATCTTCGATCTGCTCGATGATCGGTATAAAATCGGCATGCACCAGGATCACGTCATCCCCGGCGTGATTAATGGTGTAGAGAATTTGTTCGGGTGACAGGCGTACATTGATCGTATGAAGCACCGCGCCCATCATCGGTACTGCAAAGAAGCACTCCAGGTAACGATGATTATCCCAGTCCATGACTGCCACAGTGCTACCCTGCGATACGCCGAGTGTAGCCAGGCCACTCGCGAGCTGGCCGATTCGTTGTCGCAAATTCAGGTAGTTATAACGGCTATTACCACTGACGATCTCCTGGTTCGGATGACAGGCCAGCGGCGTATGCAACAAGTGTTTTATCAGTAGCGGATAGTTATAGGCGGAAGCAGCATGGGTTTCAATCATTTGGTGTTTCCATCAGGTAATGAAGATAGCTGATATTATCAGACAACGGCCTCGACAGGTGCTGCTTTAAGATGCCAGCTTGATCATCGCCTGTAGCAACACGTTGCACCCTGCTTCCAGATCCTCGGGCTTTGCGCTTTCCTGCTCATTGTGACTCAGGCCACCCGCACAGGGCACAAATATCATCGAGGTTGGCGCCACACGGCAAATCTGGCAGGCATCGTGTCCTGCACCCGATACGATCTGTTGGTGTGAGTAATTCAACTCGCTAGCGGCGTTTGAAACGGCTTCGATACATTTCTGGTCAAATTTAACCGGCGGATTGTGCCAGATTTCATCGATTTCAAGCGCTACCCGATGACGAGCCGCACAGTCTTCGCTATTTTGACGAAACGTTTCCGCCATAATTTTGAGTACAGCGTCATCGGGATTACGCATATCGACACTAAAATATACCTCACCTGGAATCGTATTCCTGGAATTAGGCTTTATGATCATTTCACCAACGGTAGCCACTCCATGCGGGGCGTGATCGTGCGCGAGTTTGTGGATCATAGTGATAATTTCGGCACTGGCTACCAGCGCATCCCGGCGTCCGGGCATTGGTGTCGATCCAGCGTGCGAGTCCTGCCCTTTGATCGTGACGTCGAACCAGCGTTGGCCCTGCCCGCCGATCACCACACCGATCTGGTTTCTATTATTTTCCAGTATCGGTCCCTGTTCTATATGAGCTTCCAGCAAAACGCCGATGGTATGCGCACCACAGGGCTGGTCGCCAAAATACTCGATTCGCTTTAATTCATCGACCAGGGTGATACCCTCATTGTCGGTTCTAGACCAGGCGTATTGCTTGTCGAACAGGCCGGCATAGACACCGGATGAAATCATCGCCGGCGCAAAACGAGATCCCTCTTCGTTAGTCCAGACCACAACTTCGATTGGCGCTTCGGTCTGAACATCGAAGTCGTTCATTGTTCTGATTACCTCTAGTGCGGCCAACACCCCGTAAACACCATCAAATTTACCACCGTGAGGCTGGGTATCGAGATGACTTCCGGCGACGATCGGGGCCAGGGCGTTATTTCGGCCTGCGCGCTGGGCAAAGATATTGCCCATGTCATCCAGGGCAATGCTGCAACCGGCATCGCGACACCATTTAACAAATAGATTTCGTCCATTGCGATCTTCGTCGGTCAGGGCCAACCGACACGAACCACCTTCGATACCAGGCCCTATTTCGGCCATCGACATCAGGCTGTCCCAGAGGCGCTCGCGATCGATTCGAATTTTCGGAAGTCCTGCCATCGTTAGAATGGTTGACTGGACTGTCAGGAAGTCGGGTGCTTTAACGGTACTGACAGGTAAACACTAAATTCCTCGCCTATGTCGCAACTGATACGGGCGTGTACCCTACCCTGCCGATCGAGGAAATTTTGCTCATCCTCAACCGGAAAGATACCTCCGTGCCAGATACCAGGATGAATATAAAGCCCCTGGCTGCCATCGCACCAAAAGGCAATGGCCTTGTCGGGCGATAAATCATCACCGGCTAAAGCCACCGGCACCACAAAGGGTTTCTTTTCGAGCGGGAAAAATAACTGACCGCCATCGGGGTGATAATTGAAATGCCACAATAAAACCTGGTCACGCGCTACGGTTTGAGTTTCCACGGAGGCGTATTGCGGGTCGGTCGACCAGCCCAGCACATAGTGCCCGCCCACCGCGTCATTGGTCCCCATCAACACATCCCCGCGCCATTCTCCACGGAATACTCCCTCGACACAACCACCCTGGTTACCAGTTTCCTGATCGACTTGACGCCACCCCTGGGCGGGCCAGGTAACAATTTCTATTTCGCACGAGTCGGGATCGTCGACAAGGTGGCCGTAGCCTTTTACCGATTCCGTGTTCGCCTCAATCAAAGGTACATTAACCAGATTAAGTGAAGGTTTCTGGTTGGCCTCAAATAGGTAGTTCGGTGCTGGTTGATTCATACATATTTCTCTGAAGATTTAACAGGTTTATGGGGAAATAGATTGTCCTATGCGAATCGTCTGCTCGATCAGAACATCAAAATCCTCATATCGACTTCGATGATTGGCGATAGCAACTCGAATGCAGTACTGGTCATTCAGGGTCGTGTATGAAGGTGCCGCTATCCCCTGTTCCTGCAGTTCAATCAATATCTTGCGATTCAGATGATTCAGTGTATCTAGATCCATTGCGCCAGGATTGTAACGATAACAGACAATATCAAGACCGATAGGGGCAATCAATTCCAGGTGTGCGGTTTTTTCGATCAACCTGCCCAGATACTGGGCCTGATCAACGTTCCTGGAAATCATGCGGCCCAGTTTTTTACTGCCGTGCTGTTTCATCATCATCCAGATTTTTAATGCCCGAAATGATCGGCTGAGCTGCACACCGTATTCTGAAAACCAGACCGGCCCTCCTGCCAGCCCGCCCCCGGCCAGCTCCAGATATTCTGGTGTCAGGCTAAAGGTATTTCGGTGTGCTTTTTCGTCTCGAACCAGTACACAACCAGCCTCGAAAGGCACATGCATCCACTTGTGCAAATCCAGGGCAATCGAATCGGCCCGCTCGATACCGGCCAACAGCGGCCTGACCGTGTCGGACAACATGGCTATGGCCCCAATTGCACCATCGACATGAAACCAGATATCGTATTCGTGGCAGAGATCTGCGATTGCATTCAAATCATCGATGGCACCGGTATTGACGGTTCCCGGTGTGGCGATGATGCAAATCGGCTGAATTCTGGACTGTATATCTTTGTCGATCGTGCTTTTCAGTTTTTTCAGGTTGATCGTGTAATCATCATTGACTTCGATTTTACGCAGACAATTACTGCCCAGTCCGAGTAGTTCGACCGCCTTCTGATTGCAGCTATGTACCTCTGTAGATGCGTAAACAGCCAGTTTCCTGTCGAGAGACTGCATCCCGTTCTTACGTAAGTCACCCTGCGCTAGCGTATTTCGTGCTATCGTCAGCCCCACCAGGTTAGCCATCGAACCACCGCTAAGCAGCAGGCCGCTGGCACTGGCTGGTAAGCCCACCACTTCTTTCATCCAGTTGAGTACCTGTGCCTCGACCAGGCCGGCAACATGGTTGCCGCCACTCATGTTGGGATTCATGGTAGCGGCCATAAAGTCGGCGAATGCACCCATGATGGTGCCATTACCCATATACCAGGACCAGAATCGTGGATGAATGTTACCCATTGGATAGGGAAAAATGTTGGTTAAGAATTCCTCGTATACCGCATTGGCATCGTCCGGCTGTTGCGGTAATCCAGATTTGAAGGTTTCTTTAACCGCTTCCGGTACCTGTTGCCAAACTGGTCTATCACCTACTGTTTTTAAATATTCGACTGCGTCATCGACCATCTGGTGCCCAAGTTTGCGCATTTCGTCCCAGTCTTCGGGGTCGAGTGTCTCGTATTTTTCGTCATTACTCATGGCAGGTATTATGACTTTATCGACCGTTGAATGCATTATATTTGCCTCCATTTCGGGGGCACTGCGGAGCGGTTGTAACTCTCGCTTGAATGCCTGCGTGCCTGGAATTGATGAATGAATTATTCAGGGCTTGCTTTATAATGTGGCCCTCGAGCCTGGCCAATAATGGGAGTCAATATGCCCGATAATTCTGTAACGATAACCGACAACCGAAATGGTCAGAAGGCTGATTTTGATATCATCGCCCCGGTGATTGGCAATTCAACCATCGATATACGCCAGCTCGCGACCAAACTGGGCCTGTTTACCTACGACCCCGGATTTCAGGCAACCGCAAGCTGTAGAAGTGATATCACCTACATCGATGGCGACGCGGGAATATTGCGATATCGAGGATATCCGATCGAGCAACTCGCCGAGCACAGTAACTATATGGAAGTCAGTCACTTGCTGATGTATGGAGATCTGCCGACCGAAACCGAATACAGGGAATTCACCAATTCGATCACCAACCATACCCTCGTGCACGAGGGCCTGATGCAGTTCATCAATGGATTTCATAACGACGCCCACCCGATGGCAATCATGGTGGGCGTGGTTGGCGCCCTGTCTGCGTTTTATCACGACTCGCTCGATATCACCAACCCGGAACACCGGGATCTGTCGGCGCATCGGCTGCTGGCGAAAATGCCCACCATTGCTGCATTAAGTTATCGACACGCCAACGGCTTACCGCCCATCTACCCGAACAACAATCTGGGCTATATCGAAAATTTTCTCAGCATGATGTTCAGCTACCCAACCGCAGACCGACCGGTTAACAAGGTAGCCACGCGCGCGATGGAGTTAGTATTTATCCTGCACGCTGATCATGAACAAAATGCGAGCACATCGACCGTGAGGCTGTCGAGCAGCTCGGGTGCCAACCCCTACGCCTGTATTGCCGCTGGAATCGCTTCGTTGTGGGGCCCCGCGCACGGGGGTGCCAATGAAGCGGTGATTCGTATGCTCGACGAAATTAGCGATCCTTCTAAAATTTCAAAATATGTAAAACGTGCCAAGGACAAGGATGACAATTACCGCCTGATGGGATTTGGACACCGCATTTACAAAAATCACGATCCCAGGGCGACGATAATTCGAAAGGCCTGCAACGATTTACTCGACGATCTGGAAACTATCAATCAGCCAATGTTTGAAATAGCCAAGGAGCTCGAACGAATTGCGCTCGAAGACGAATATTTTATCGAACGCAACCTGTATCCCAATGTAGATTTCTATTCAGGCATTATCCTCAAGGCCCTGAATATGCCGCTCAACATGTTCACCGTAGTATTTGCGATGGCACGTACGGCTGGCTGGATATCACAGTGGGAAGAAATGATGACCGACCAGGACCAGCGCATCGGTCGTCCGCGCCAGATTTATACCGGCCACGAAAACCGCGACTATATAGATATAAGCCAGCGCGACTAACCGCTTCACGTCTCGCTGTATCCATCAAACCTTAGTTGTTCGACCACCAGTATAGATCGCATCGTTACCGGGTTGCCAGAAAGCAAATTTAGACGTCACGGATTTAAACAGCTCCGAATCGATCTGCTGATTTAACCAGCGTCGCACGCCAGCATATTCACATTGCTCGAACCATTTCGGCTCTACTCCGGCCAACTGTCGAATAAATGGCATGATCGCGACATCGGTAATAGTTATCCGTTCGGAGACTAAAAAGGGGTGTTGGCAAAGTTTGTCCTCTAGTTGGCGCAGGAAGTACTCGGTGCCGTTCCGGTGTTCCAGCTGACTCAGCCGGGGGAAGCGGTCGGCGTATTTATAGGCGTCCAGCAGGGGTTTGAAGTCCTCATCATTTTGCCTGATTAGTTCCTGCGAATCGGAATCGTCAACCAGCCATTGCTGCGGGTCTGCAATTGAAAGCGCCCAGTGCATGATGTCCAGGCTTTGTTCGAACAGGGTTCCGTCGCTGAGACGCAAAACCGGGACAGTCGCTTTGGGTGACAGGTCCAGGAATTCCTGCGGCATATTACTCAACTTGATCTCGCGGATCTCGACCCTGATTGCACTATAGGCCAGGGCCATGCGGGCCCGAATGGCGTAGGGACAGCGCCGAAAAGAATAAAGACAGGGTGGGTTCATTGATTGCTAGTTTACATGGCTATACTCGCCTTGTGGATTAATTTCATATCGCTGTTTGATCTGGATACTTCGCGGTTTTTATCTATATCGACTACACTCTGTACTAACAACGGAAGCCTTGTTTAACCCAGATGCTAGATCAGACCGACAATTCCATAGAATCCCTGCAGACCGGAATTGACACTGCGGTCACAGCCATAGAAAAAATAATTCTTGGTAAACCAGTTCAAGTACGGCTTGCGGTTTGTTGCCTGTTAGCTCGCGGTCATTGCCTGATCGAGGACCTGCCCGGCGTAGGTAAAACCACCCTGTCTCAAACCATCGCCCATGTGTTTGGTCTGGCGTTCAGCCGAATTCAGTTTACCAGCGATTTGTTACCAGCCGATATTCTTGGCGTTTCTATTTTTGATCCCGAGCAACAGAGTTTTAACTTTCATCCCGGACCCATATTTGCCCATTTTGTACTCGCCGATGAAATTAATCGCGCCACTCCGAAAACCCAGAGTGCGCTGCTCGAGGCAATGGAGGAAAGGCAGATTACGGTCGAGGGTACGACGCGGAAACTGGAACAACCTTTTTTCGTCATCGGTACGCAAAATCCTCTCGATCAATCCGGTACCTTCCCGCTGCCAGAATCTCAACTCGACCGTTTTATGATGAAAATCAAGCTGGGCTATCCGGATACCGACGCTGAACGTGCATTACTCGCAGGCGATAACCCACGAGAAAGTCTGGAGAAAATTTCGGCGACCACCAGTCTCGAACAATTTATCGAAATTCAGCAGGCGGCGAGTAACATTCATTGTTCGCAACCATTGCTTCATTATGTACAGGACTTGATTCAGGCTACCAGAAACCCCGGTCTTTTTGTCTATGGTATTTCACCGCGTGCGGGCCTGGCCGTAGTTCGTGCGAGCAAAGCCTGGGCTCTGATGAATGGCAGAAATCATGTTGAGCCAGGTGACGTCAAGGCTGTTTTCGGGTCGGTCGCCGGGCATAGACTGACACCGGCAGACCAACATAGTAAATCGACTGAGTCTCTGATTGAAAGTATGCTGGAAGCTGTACCCATCCCTTAGTTCCGCATGGCATTACTTTCTCTAGTCATGCCGAATTCGTTTCGCCAACGAATCGATGCATATATTGCCAGCCGTAATCCTCCAAGCAAGACCAAAATTCTTCTACACCAACGTCGGCTTTATATATTACCGACCCGATTTGGTTATCTATTTGGAATAATGTTGTTTTTTCTGTTTCTGGCCGCGATCAACTACCAGAACAGCATGGCTTTCGTATTGACTTTTATGTTAACCGGCCTGGCGGTAATCAGCTTGTGGCAAACCCATAAAAATTTATTGGGTCTCGAGATCAACCTGCAAACTCCCCGACCGGTATTTGCCGGTGAAAGCTGTGAATTTATTTATAGCTTTAACCATCAAAACAACGCTTTTCGCTACGCGGTCGGGGTTCAATACGCCAACCAGGCACCCGCATACATCACCATTGAGCCAGAGGGAAATGCCAGGGTAGTGCTAAAAATACCGACGCGCAAGCGGGGCCAGTTCAGGCCAGGAGGATCTGTAATATTCACGCGCTACCCTACAGGCTTGTTTCACGCCTGGGGCTTTTTAAGGTTTGATACACCGATATTAATTTATCCAAAACCTGTTTCTAATGCGATATTAGAGGAAACCATGGTCGCTATTGACGATGGCGAAACCTCGACGAGTACCATCGAAGGAGACGATTTTGCGGGTTTGCGCGAACATCGAATCGGTGAATCACTGAGGCACATTTCCTGGAAGGCTTATGCACAAGGCAAGGGCATGCTGACAAAAACTTTCCAGGGCCAGGTCAGGCCATCACTATGGATAGACTGGTTTTCGATATCGGACAATTCGCTCGAGGGCAAATTGTCACATATGACCGCCCTGGTAATACTCGCAGAAAATGAAAATCAAAAGTACGGCTTAAAATTGCCCGGTGCGACGATTGATCAACACAGTGGGACAGCTCACAAACAGGCCTGCTTGCACGCGATCGCAACCTTCAGGCAATCGGATTTGAATCAGGAATTTGAACCAGATGAAGGCTAACCTGCCAATTCGTGCAATTCCCGAGGAAATCGCCAGTCGCGAGAGTGTATTTGTGGTCTGTTTTTGCTTCCTTTTTTCGATTGCACCGCATTTCCGACATTTACCACTCTGGGTCAGCGGTTTTGTCATTATTGCGCTCGCCTGGCGCATTTCACAGAACCTTGATCGTGTTCCGGCATTGTCCAAGTGGATTCTGGCACCCCTGGTACTGATTGGCGGTATTAGTGTGTTTGCCGAATACTGGACCGTGGTAGGCCGTGATGCCGGCCTCGCATTGCTGGCCGTGATGGCATCGTTCAAATTTCTCGAGACTCGAAATCATCGCGATTTACTCATTCTCATCTTCCTCTGTTATTTCCTCATCGCTACCCATTTTCTTTTCTCGCAGAGTATCCTGACAGCCGTGCTGATGTTGATCACGTTAATCGTGATTACCACCACGCTGATCACGATCAACCAACGCGATGACAATGTACCGATTGTTAGTCGATTTAAAATTGGGGGGCGCATGGTGGCAATGTCTATACCGCTAATGCTGATATTGTTTATTCTGGTTCCACGCATTCCGGGCCCACTGTGGGGTATCACCAGTGAGCAACGGGCCGGCGTTACAGGTCTCAGCAATAGCATGTCGCCCGGTAAAATCAGCAATCTGATCCTCAGCAACGAGGTCGCGTTTCGAGTCGAGTTTAAAAATGAAGTACCGGCGCAGAACAAACTCTACTGGCGCGGCCCGGTAATGGCCATGTTTAACGGTCGGCTCTGGTACCAGTCAAAGCGTGAATCGATCGATCGTCTAAATATTCTGGTATTTGAAGAGCCGGTCGAATATACCGTGACACTGGAAGCTAACGGTGAGCGATGGTTACTGGCACTCGATATTCCAACACAACTGGTCGAAGAAAGCGTATTGACGGCCGATTATCAACTCACCAGCAATAAAGAAATCAACGACCTGCGGCGATACACGTTGAAATCGCGCCTGAATTATCAGCTTGGATTGCAGGAATCTGCCGATTACCTGAAGCTAACCAGCAATTTTCCGGTAAGAAATAATCCGCGAACAGTCGCGCTCGGCCGGGATTTGGCGCAACGCTACGAAAATCCTCAGGATATCGTAAAACACGGCCTGGCCATGTTTCGTGACCAGGATTTTGTCTACACCCTGAATCCGCCGATACTGCGTGATAATGAAGTAGACCGCTTTTTATTCGATAGCAAACGCGGTTTCTGTGAAAACTACGCTGGCAGCTTTGCGCTGTTGATGCGAACCGCGGGTATTCCCGCTCGTGTAGTCACCGGTTACCAGGGTGGTGAGTATAACAGCGTCGGGGACTACCTGATTGTGCGCCAATCAGATGCGCATGCCTGGACCGAGGTCTGGCTGAAGGACAGGGGTTGGGTGCGCGTCGACCCGACCGCAGCCGTATCGCCAGGTCGAATCGAACAGGGACTCGATGATGCGCTGAGCAGTAAAAACTCCGGTTTTCGTATTAAAAACAGATCCCCGATTTTCGGAAACCTGCTGTATAGCTGGGATAATTTACAGCACGGCTGGAACGACTGGGTACTGGACTACGACCACCGTAAACAAAGCAATTTTCTGCGCGATCTTGAAGTTGGAATAGATGACTGGGGCGACATGATTTTAGCGCTGGTAGCGATGATGCTATTCGTGACCGGTGGCTACTGGATTATCAGCTGGTTTCGCGAGCGGCCAAGCAAACCTGAACCGCATGAAATCTATTTCAATCAATTACTCAAAAAGCTGCAAAAATTAGGCCTGGAAAAACCTCCGTCAGAAGATACGCGGGCATTTTTGCAAAGAGTCCAATCGCGTGGCTTCAGGCAACCTGATCAGGTGGTAAAAATTATCAATCTGTACAATCTGATTAAATATGGGCCTGACAAAGCAGATGCGCTATCGCTGAGTGAACTTCGCATGCTGGTGAATTCTATTCGGATTTGAAGCTCAGGTTTTGGGTATGGTTTCACACACAAATACTTTTAATACGTTGTAGCTCTTGTCGAGCGAAAGATACGACCGTCATTCCGGCCGTTAGAGCCGGAATCCATCGTAAAACAAACTCTGGTATTTAAAATGGTCTGGAACCGTATAGATTCCGGGTCAAGCCCGGAATGACGAATACCGAAGATTCCGGCTCGGAGGCCGGAATGACGATTGATTTATCAATCGCTCCTACCAGACAGCATCGGATTTTTGAAAAAATGATCCTTGAATTGTGCGATCTGATCTCTCAGCTTCGCTGCCTCCTCAAATTCGAGATTGCGCGCATGTTCATACATCTGATTTTCCAGTTTTTGTAGCTTGCCGTTCAACTGTTTAGTGCTCAGTTGATCGTACTGACGCATTTCCTCGGCTACCCTGTCGATACGCCGAACCCGATTGTTGGAGCTCCGGGAGTAACCCACGTCCATCACATCGGTCACCTGCTTGTGAATACCCCGTGGTGTAATATTATGCAACTTGTTATAGTCAAGCTGCTTGTCACGGCGCCGGTCGGTTTCGCTAACGGCCCGCTCGATCGAACCGGTTATCTTATCCGCATAGAGAATTGCCGTACCATTAATATTGCGTGCCGCGCGTCCGATCGTCTGGATCAGCGATCGTTCGGAACGTAGGAATCCTTCCTTGTCGGCATCGAGTATGGCCACTAGCGAGACTTCGGGCATATCGAGGCCCTCGCGTAACAGGTTGATGCCAACCAGAACATCGAACTCGCCCAGCCTTAAATCACGAATGATCTCCATGCGCTCTACGGTGTCGATATCCGAGTGAAGGTAGCGCACACGGACGCCGTGTTCACCGAGATAATCGGTTAAGTCCTCGGCCATGCGCTTGGTCAATGTTGTTATCAATACCCGCTCGGAAAGCGCCACGCGTTTATTGATTTCGGACAGTACATCGTCGACCTGGGTTAGCGCCGGACGGATATCGATCTCAGGGTCGACCAGCCCGGTGGGGCGTACTACCTGTTCCACCACGGCACCATTACGCGAGGCTTCATAATCACCCGGTGTCGCCGAAACAAAAATTGTTTGCGGCGACATGCGTTCGAACTCATCGAAGCGCAGTGGCCGGTTATCCAGTGCCGAGGGTAGCCGAAAACCATACTCCACCAGTGTTTCCTTGCGCGAACGATCGCCTCGATACATGCCACCTATCTGCGGCACCGATACATGGCTTTCATCGATAAACAACAGGCAGTCGTCGGGCAGGTAATCGAATAGGGTCGGTGGTGCCTCACCCGCTTCACGGCCCGACAGGTAGCGCGAGTAATTTTCGATACCACTGCAATAGCCCAGCTCCCTCATCATCTCGATATCGTAATTGACGCGCTGTTCCAGGCGTTGCTGTTCCACCAGCTTATCATTCTGCCCAAGCTCGGCCAGGCGCTGCTGTAACTCTTCCCTGATCACCCCGAGTGAGGCCAGAATAGTTTCGCGCGGCGTCGCATAATGGGTTTTGGGATAAATAGTAACGCGTTTGACGGTTTTATTGATTTCACCGGTGAGCGGATCGAACAGGCTCATCTTTTCGACCTCGGTATCGAACAGTTCGATGCGTACCGCTTCACGTTCCGAGTCGGCCGGGTGAATATCAATCACTTCACCGCGTACCCGGTAGGTGCCACGTTTGAGGTCGATATCGTTGCGCTTGTACTGCAGTTCGGCGAGTCGACGCAAAATACTCCGCTGATCGATTTCATCGCCGACAACCAGGTGCAACAACATTTTTAGATAGGATTCCGGGTCACCGAGCCCGTAAATTGCCGATACCGAGGCAACGATAATCGTATCGCGCCGTTCAAACAGCGATTTGGTCGCCGACAGGCGCATCTGTTCAATATGTTCGTTAATCGACGCATCCTTTTCGATAAAGGTATCGGATGCCGGCACATAGGCTTCGGGCTGGTAATAATCATAGTATGAGACGAAATATTGCACCGAGTTATGTGGAAAGTATTCCTTCATCTCGCCATAAAGCTGTGCCGCGAGTGTTTTATTGTGCGCCATGATGATTGCGGGACGCTCCAGCTGTTGGACCACGTTGGCGACGGTAAAAGTTTTACCCGAACCGGTTACACCCAACAGGGTCTGGTGCATCAGGCCATCATTGATGCCTTCTACCAGTTTTTTGATCGCTTCAGGCTGATCTCCGGTGGGTTGATAATCAGTCTCAAGTTTAAATTTCTTGCTCATTCAGATAATAAAATTCAATGATGACCGAACAGGGCTTTACACCCTGTCCCTGTACTGTATATTCTTCGCTCTTTTACCACTTC
>Ga0255050_10000095_pt1 | contig 13312 bp, 23 predicted proteins | sample JV7_2_5_MG_FD_181714 | JGI IMG/M metagenome (GOLD analysis project Ga0255050, IMG submission 181714) | Seawater microbial communities from Jervis Inlet, British Columbia, Canada - JV7_2_5 | ecosystem: Environmental > Aquatic > Marine > Inlet | place: Canada: British Columbia | collected 2016-10-06
TGAGTAAGTGGTGGAAGTAGACACACGTTGACAAAGTTGAACTCATGGTGTAGGGGGTGGTCACTTATTGACGAAAAAATTAAAAAAAGATACTACACATATATCTTTTCCAGGTTCGAATCCTGGCCTGCTCACAAAAGTCTTAGTAACATACAATCTTACTAAGCATGGGCATAGCACTTGTGCTTTGGAAATTAAATTAAGGGTCATAAATAGTGAGTCACCTATTTTAGAATGTTGTTTTAACCCGACTAAGTGTAACATTCTTTAGGGTGCAATTTAAATAAAATTTATTATTATGAAATATTTATTTTTAATTAGTATTATTCTTCTTTTTGCTTGTAACACTAAAGAAAGTGTAGAGCCTAAAAAAATAGAAGAATTAGTAGAATTTGAAGTTCAGTGCAAACTAATTTCAAATTATGAACAGAGAATGTCCGTTATTGTGGATTATACTCTTAATGATGAAGTTTTTAGCAGTAAATTACGTATTAATTCTTATCATTTACCTATTATATATAAAAAAACTTATGAAGAAGTTCATTTAAGTATTACATTTCAAGATATTACTGTACGATGGCCAGATAGTGAACTTTCTATTTTAATATCTTTAAATTATAAAGGAAAATATCAAAAAGTTGAATATACAGTAAGTGAAGTTTTAAATAATACTTTGAATTTTACAATTGATAATCAGAGTATAATACAAGAATAATTAATAATTAAAAAGCTGGAGGTAAAACTATGAAAGCAGAAAAATTAGTTTGCATTGCAAACATTGTTACAAATGAGGTACTTAGGATATCTCACGAAAAAGCTATGATAGAGTTCATAGATAAAAAAGATAGTATGTGGAGATTTACGGATAAATCTATTTATAAAAGATACATTGATAGTAAAGTTCCTGGAAGTAATATTCCGGCTCCAATATTTACAAAAGAAATTATAGGGAAAGATGATAAACCTGTAGCTATTTTGCAATATGTATTTACTGGGCATCCTTCTTATAAATTAAATAAGAAAAAGAGTTCTTGTAATAAAAAAGGTAAATACAGATTTCAATTTATTAAAGCTAATAGAATGTTTAGAAAGTATGTTAAACCTATCAAAATCGAAGAAAACGGTAAAATAATAGAAAAAACTGGTGAATGGGTTGAAAAAGAAGAAAGAATTATAAAACATGTAAAAAAATAAATTATGGAATGTCTAATTTGTAAAATACCTTTAAGGTATACAGATAATATAGGTTATCATTGTACTATTTGTGGATATAATCACAAAGGTTATGATAATGACCCAAAACCTAGTCCTATGTTAAGGGGATTAGTAACAACTATTTTACTTCTTATATCCTTTCTTACATTTTCTCAGGTTAATATTTCTGGAAGTGTAGAATTAGGTGGAATAGAAGATAAATGGAGTATGACCGAGGAAAACTATCTAAGAACTTATTCAGATTCATGGGTAGCTTATGCGGAAATACAATTTAATTTTGAGTGGAAAAATATAAACTTAGAACAAACTTTATTTAATACTTTTGATGGAGGTGGAGATTTTAAAGAAGATTTCACTTTTAGACCACTAGAAATTACTTACAAGACAAAAATATATTATCAAATAAAACAATTATCATTAGGTATGGAGCATTTATGTATGCATCCCATTATAAATCAAACTAATGATGTGTATGAAAATAGTATAAATGCTGTTAGAAGACAGTCTTGGAATAAGTTTTTTGTTAAATATGAATTTATTTTTAATAAATAACGCCCATAGATAATTGAGTAAATAATTATTTACTTTAAGTGTTGTCGAAGATTACGTAAAAATTGGTTAAAAGGTTAGGGATTAGGGCGGTTCTTAACCTTTTTTTATATACAAAATTAGAATAATGAAAAAAACGATAAAAAAACTTAAGAAACTAATAGATAATGTTGACTTAGATTGTTATTATCCAACCTCATATGAAAAGGGTTTTCTCGCTGGATTGCGTAAAGCATTAAAAATTATCAAAGAAAGACAGGATGAAAAAAATCTTACTAAGTGATAAAAAGCAAACCCTTATTATAGAAGATGATCAGAGCGCAGAAATTGAGGTAAAAGTCTTATATTGTTCTTATTGCGATCAAACCGGAGGTGTGTATACATACCCTTGCCCTTATTGCGATTATGGATTAAATTATTTGAAACTTTAAAATACAAGAAATTATGAAAAATAGTGAAATACATAAGGGATATATTGATAGAGAATTAAGAGATTATTTTTCTAATCAATTAGTTGATTTATATTTTATCGATTTAAAACAGCAAAAAGAATTATCAAATGAAAATATTTGGGATGATTCTATAATGATCATTAAAACTCAAATACATAATTCAAAATTAGAATTAAAAAGAGCTGAAAATATGAAAGCTCTTCATAGTTTACTAGAAATACAAGGTTGGGAAGAGTTTGATGTTTCTGATTATATTACTAAAGATTCTTCATCTTATAAAAGTTTTATAGGTACTGAAAAAGAATATAATATTTTTATAAATAAAAGCTTTTTAAGATGAATAAAAAAAAGCTAAATAAAATCAGGATGAAATTATGGTCAAAGGTGGCTGTAAGAGTAGCTAAGGAGGGATCGGATGTTGCAGTAAAAAGAGCGAATGTCGTTCTTAGTGTGTTTGATAGAAAATTTAATATTAAATAGAATGGACTACAAGAATTTTGTACACAATATTAGGAAAATAAGAATGTGTAACAGCATAACAGCAAATGAGCTTTCAAAAAAATGTAAGTTAAGGCAAATAAAAAGGATTTCAGACCTAGAAGAAGGGAGAGGGAAACCTACTCTCGATGAGGTGGTAAGTATTTGTAATGAACTTGGCTTTAAAATGGACGACATGCTACACAAAAAAGTTGTAATCACCTACGGGTGGGAATGAATAGAAAAATAGAAAACAATGAAAGAAAAATTAGAAGAACTAGCTAAAGAAAAAGGTTTTGCTGGGGAATCATATTATATTGAAACATTCCCATTTGAAAATACTAGAGAAAGATTAAATGAAGTTGAAGAAATAAGCTATTATCTATGGCTTTGTGAGTTGCAAAAATGGTTGAGAGAGAAACATCAAAATAATGTAATAATAAACCCTATTGCTGATACTGTAACAAAAGAATGTGATTTGAAATATACCCGTAAATTATATATATACGGGATATTGCAAGGTGGGTTATTAGTTCATGTATATACAACTTACCAGCAAGCACTAGAAGAAGGATTATTTGAAGCATTAAAATTAGTTAAAGTATAAAAACAAATAACATGGAAAAACTAATTACTCTACTCAAAAGTTTAAAGCCATACAGAACTAAGAATATAGATTATGTAAAAGGGTTTAACAAAGCAAAAGCAGTTATGCTTAAAGCATTAAACGAAATGAAAAGCGAGCGGGATAAAAGAAGAAAGGCTACGCGTATAAAACATACTGATGAAATATCGAAATTTTTAACAGAAGAAAAGACAGAAGAATTTATTAACATGTTAAGTGATACAGATAATTTTTGAGTCGAACAATATAGCGTTGTAAACAAAAAATAAAACTAAACAAAAAACATATAAAATTTTAACAAAATTTAATACTTTTGTTTTATAAAATTGCGGGGTAGTGTAGATGGTTAACACGTAGGACTCATGATCCTAAGATCGAGGGTTCGAGTCCCTCCCCCGCCACTACAGTAATTTAATAATTAAATTTTAAATTATGAGTATATTTATATTATCCATAATAATTATAGCATTAGTTTTTAATTATAAAGGTCAAGATACTTCTCCTAAGTGGACTGACTTTAAATAATTGTTTTTTTGGTTAATAATTATGTTTGGTGGGTAGATAGCTGTGAGGAGTGATAAAAATGTAGGAAGAGCCTACTCTACTCACTAAACTTTAAAAATTTTAAATATGAACGTTTATTTAATAGCAGATGAATTAACCGATATAAGTCTAATCAATCAGTTAAAAAGTTTTTTAACTGATTATGATATTATTATATTAGAATCTTTATTAGATTCTAATAATGAAGAAATTAAACTTGATGCAGTATTTATTTTAACAGATTTTTTAGTTCATAGTGATGATTACCAGAAAATATTGCAATGTTTAAAAAGTAAAATAACTGTATTTAAAGCAACTAATAATTTAGATTTTCATATTATTACTGAAATAATATCTAATAATGAATTTAAATTTTTTCCTGTTTATTATACATTTATATACGAACCATATAAAATAAATCTTATGGATTATTTTCCAATTAACTTAAATAAAGATGATATTAAATTTGAAATTATTTATTAATATTTAAAAATTATAAGCGATGTTTGAATTTTGTGATATAGCAGTAGTAAAAAGACGTAAAAAAGGACAAAAGCGTAAAAGTAATAAATTGACGAAAGCTTTAGCGAAACAACAAGCTAAAAAGGACATAGAAACTGATAAAGGTAAAACCTCTAATATAGTTAGAACATTATATTTACGTTTACCTTGGTTAGTCGAATAATTTTATTAAATTTTAAATATATAGTATGTTAACGATTAAAACAACAGCAAGATCTGTTTCTGGTAAACTTATAGTATGTGTAAAATACAGTGATAAAAAAGCTAACAGAAATAGCTTATCTTCTACCATAAGTAAAACATGTACTTTTCAAGAAGTGCAAAAAAGTATCTCAGAAATATTTTCAGTTACAAAAGCTGAGAAAATAGTAAAAGTTACTTTTAATGGTAGACCAATAGAATTTTCTTTAAATTAATTTTTTATAAAAACCTTCCAGTCAGATGTAAATATCTGGCTGGGAGGTTTTCTTTTTTTATTTAAAACACAATAAATTATAAAAACAAGTTATGAATTTGAAATTTTTAAACAATCCAGATTTTAAACTGGAAACTGTAGAAAAAGCAGTTACTAGAAGTATTAATTTACAACCTGAAAACGGTGGCGATATTAGAATCCACAGAAACGGGAAAATTGTATATTCTGATGAATTTAGAGCTAAAGTTGGTGAAGGTGGATTAGATTTTATTGATTCACGTCAATGGTCTTTATATCCAAAAAATGCTCAGGAACATCTTATATTTTTATGTATTGTATCTGACTTAACTGCTAAACATTCTGCTAAAGTAGATGTACGTAAAGAATCTGTAAATTCTCCAAGTACAGCAGTAAAAAATCATTTAATACCTTTAATGAGGGATTTATATACTTTAAATCCTGATTTTAACTCTGTAGAATTGAAAGTAAATTATGACTTTCCTGTTACTAATGAAGAAGGGGTTTATAATATTCCTAAAGTTGTAAGTAGCGGTAGTGCAAAAGGTGAAAATACTTATACTAGAAGGGAAAATGTAACTTTTTATCCTGTAACTTTAGTTAAAAATGCTGAAATTACAGAAGATATTCCTGTAGATCCTTTTACTGTAGCAGAAGATGATATTATAGTTAACGATAATTCTGAGGCAATACAGGATTAAATGGCTAAAATATTTTATATTGGAAGTACGACTTATACTGAAAAGTATAAGTCTATTTCTACTTTAAAAGAATTTTTAACTTGGTTTTCTAAACAAAAAATAGTTGGACATGATATAGAAACTAATAAAGTTGACTGTATTTTAGATAGAGAACTTAGAGTTTTACAATTTGCGGACGAAAAAGGTGAAAGTATTTGGATTATACAAGGGTCTTTTCTTACAGAAAAAGAGCAAATTACTTTAGCACAAACTATACAAAATTTTAAAGGGGAATTAATAGTATTTACTAATTTTGAATATATTATCTGGAAAAAATATGGTATAACCCTTAATAAATTATATGATGCTTTTTCAGCCGAGAAAGTTCTTACTACCGGATATACTGTAGAAAAAGGTTATTATAGTTTAGCTGGTACTTATAAAAGAAGGTTTGATATTGATATGAGCAAAGCTTTACAATGTGAATTTTCTGATGATGTATTAACTGATGATAAAATTGAATATGCTGCTTTAGATGTATATAAATTAGGGCACTTAAGAAGTTTACAACTTACTGAAGCAGAGACAATTGACAAACAAATAGGATTAAAATTACGTAATCCCAAAGTTAAAAAAATTAAAGATACCTATTCAAAAGGTTTAATTACAACTATTTGGTGGGAAAATGAATTTTCAAAAGTTTTAGGTGATATAGAATTTCATGGGATTAATTTTGATAGAGAAAAATGGATTGATAATTATAATAAAGCTTTACCAATAGTACAAGAATCTAAAAAAGAACTTAATACAATTATTTTAAATTTTTTTGGTAAAAAATTTTTAGTTTCTGAAGACTTATATGTGGATAAAGACAGAATGGAACCTATTTGGAATAGTTCTGTTAAAAAACTTCAAGTTTTATCTTGGTTATTTCCTAATCTTCCAGGTACTTCTAAAGTTGTATTAAAAGATTATCTTAAAACTAATGATCCAGATTTTCCAGAAGGTTTAAAAGTTAGTGGCAAAGCTTGGGAAGCTAGTGAGTATAGACAATCTTATGATACAAACTTTGCTATTATTAAATTTATTATAAATAGAGATAAGAATAACCAAGATCAATTTGATGAAGCTTTAGATAATACTTTTATAGCAGAATTTAGGGATAAACTTATCGAAGAAGAGTTATTAATTCCTGCAAATACGATGATTATTAATTGGAATAGCCCAATTCAAAGACTTAAAGTATTTCAAAAGGCTAATCCAAAAATTGAAAATACTGCAGAACAAACTGTTTTAGATAATTGGCATACGCATGAAATATTTCCTATATATCACAAGTTTACAAAATCCAATTCATTAATAACTAAATTCGGTTTAAAATATTTAGATCATATTAATATTGATGGTAGAATTAGGACTAGGTTTAATCCTATAATAAATACAGGTAGAATTTCAGCAAAAGAACCTAACTTACTACAAATTCCTAAAAAACAAGCTTATAGGGATGCTTTTATAGCTTCTCAAGGATGGAAATTTGTAGGTGCGGATTATGCTAGTGAAGAAATATTAATAATAGCACTTTTATCTAAAGATCCAGTATGGTTAAAATCTTTTAAAGATGGAGACGATGTACATTCTGTAAATGCTTCTTTGATATTTGGTGATAAATGGATAGAAGCTATCGAAGAAGGATGTGTTTTTGAATTTTCCAAACAAAAATGTAGTTGTAAAAGACATCAAGATATGAGAGATAAATCTAAAGCTATTAGTTTTGGGTTATCTTACGGTTTATCCGCTCATGGAGCAAGTATAAGATTACAAATTACTATGGAAGAGGCAAAAGTTCTTATAAATAAATTCTTTTCAACATTTCCTACTATTAAAAATACTTTAGCTTCTTATGCTAATTTTGGTGTGCATAAAGGATTTATTGTAGAGCCTACTTTGGGTAGAGTTAGATTTTATGACCAATGGAAAATAGAGGTTATCAAAAAGCTTGAAAGATATAACAAAGGCTTAATTCAAGATATGAATTACAGCGAAATTAAAGAAGCTGAAAAACAGAAATCTTCTATTGAGAGAGAATCAAAAAATATGCCTATACAAGGTTCTGGGGCAGGTATAGTTAAAATTTCTGGTGTATTGTTAAGAAGGTATATTAATAATAACAATTTACAAGATAAGATTAGGTTATTACTATTTCCTTACGATGAATGGTGTACGGAATCGGTAGAAAAATTATCTGAAGAATGGGCCAAAACACTACAACATTATATGGAATTTGCTGGTAAATTAGCTTTAAATACTGATTTACTTAAGGCTGAACCTTACATTGATAATCATTGGGTTAAATAATATTAATATGAGAAAAATAACAATAGAAGCGATAAATGCTTTTAATCAGTCTAAACCTTTTTTTAAATCTAATACTACAGTTATTGTAGATAAAAATTGTGTAAAATTAGTTTTATTTGGAAATATTATTGCTTATAAATATTTAATTTCAAAAAGAATACTCAAAATTACTAATTGTGGTTATTTTACTAATGTTACTAAAGAAAGATTGAATGGATTAGAGGGAGTATTTATTAGGCAAAAACAAGGTGATTGGTATTTGAATGGATTTAAATGGGATGGAAAATTAATTACAATATTATGACAGAAAGACAGAAAAAAGCTAGTAATAGAAACTGGTTGAAAGCTAGATTACTAGTTCTTCCTAGTTTATTACATAAAGATTTATTAACAGAAGAAGAATGTATTATTGCTGAAAATATATTAAAAGAATATAATATTCTTATGGCTAATTGGGATAATCAGTCTAAAATATTTTCAGTTACTAAGAATAAACAAGATGACAGAAAGAGATAAAAAACAACAAGAGATTTCTGAGATTGTTTTATCTAAAGTTAAGGAAAATAAATTTATTCATCATTCTATTATAGTAGCTACAGGTGTAGGAAAATCGAAAATTATTATTGATTTAATAAAACCATTACAAGAATTATTGAAGTTTAAAAAAATAATAATTTTAGTAGATAATACTAGATTAAGAGATAATAATTGGAAAGAAGATTTTGAAAAGTGGGGATTTGAGTCTATTTATAAGGATATAATAGAAATGAATACATATCAAACAGTTTATAAATGGGATAAAGATTTATCTAATTATTTGCTAATAGCTGATGAGATGGATTTCGCTTTTACACCTGGATATGGTAAAGTATTTGAAACTTATAAAAACTGTAACATAATTGGTATGACTGGTTATGTTGCAGATTCTAAAAGAGATTTTATGAATAAATATTTACCCTGTTTGGTAGAATATACTCAGAAACAAGCTCAAGAGGATGGTATTTTAAATTCTACCCCTATAACTTTTGTAAAATATGATTTAAGCAAAGAGAAAAACAGTTTAGTTACTTATGGTAAAGGTTCTAAGACATTTAAAACTTCTGAAAATATTTCTTATAATTATTGGGATAAACAACTCAGAATTACTATGGGTAAACTTACTAAAGCTAAAATAACTAGTGATATTTCAGATATTAAGAAATATGAAACATTTAGAAAATTATATGGAGCCAAAAGAGCTGAAATATTATACAATTCTAGTGCTAGTGTTAAATTAACTAGAAGATTATTGGATTATATACATACTTTAGACGAAACCTCTAAAGCTGTTATCTTCTCTAAAAGAACTGCTCAATCGAGCTTAATTACTACTACTACATACCACGGTGAAAATACAAAATTGATAAATGATAAAAATTTTGAAGATTTTAATAAAGGTATGGTAAGAGAATTAGGTTTGGTAGATAAAATTAACCGAGGAGTTAATATGCGAAACTTAAACTTTGCCATTTTTGAAGGTTATAATAGTAGTGACACTATTTTAAGGCAAAGATTAGGTAGACTAATGAGATTAGATCCAGAAGATTTAGCTACTATTTTTATTATGATCCCTTATTTTATGAGAAAAACTAAAGATGGTTATAAACAAGCAGCTACTGCTGCTGTTAAATGGGTTAATAATATGTTAAATGATTGGAATTTAGATAGTAGTAAAATTTGGGATTATAGAACTATAAAAAGTGATTTATGACACAAAAAAGATTTAATTAAAATAATATAAAAATTATGGGGACAAAAAGCAAAACATTTTTTCACTTTCAAAGTGACACAATAAAAGAACCAAAGAATACAGGATTGATAATGTATAAGCAATACGATGGTTATCCAGATGGTCTTGGTTTAGATATTGCAAAAGCTTGTCTAACTGAAAATCTTGAAGAATTAGAATTAGTGAACGACTTTTCTGATAAATATACACAAGCAAATGGAATTGGTTGTTTAGCAGCAACTATTGTAAAAGTTTTAAAAGATGGTTGTGGTAATGTTTATTTATGTGAAGGCTCTGATAAGGATATTTCTATGTTAGATTATTACTATGTTGTAAGCCCCTCAAATGGTACTGTTGGGAATATTTTAATTAGTTGTTATGATGCTATCAATGATAAATTAGAGTTTGAAGGTACTCCAAAAGAATGGTTTAAAAAATACGTAAATGACAACTAGTATAAAAAAAGATTGGTATAAATCTAATTTAGATAATTTTTTAAACTTAAATAAAAAATTTAAAAAGTATACTATTGCATATACTATTAAAATATTAGAATCTCATATAGAACACCCTACAAAACCTGGGTATAAGAGACATGATATATTATTAAGGATTGAAGAATTAAAAAAAGAATTGGATGAATAAAGATGAAACAATTAAATATTTTATAAAAGAAAAAATAATTAGAGAGAAAGATGGGGAATATTTTCTAGTAAAAAAAAGAACTAGTATTATACAACAATGTAAAAATTTACCGGAAAAATATATTGGAGTCTCTATTTCTCAAGCTATGAACTTTTTCTTTTCCGACTCTGAAATACCTGCTTTTACTTCTGGAGAACTTAGTTATTCATTAAGATCTATAACTAAAGAATCTTTAAAAGTTTTTGAAAAGATTATTGCCAATAAGTCGATAGATTTTTCTATCTTAGTAGTCAAAACTCTCAAATATTATAAAGCAAAAAATACTACAAAGCCCAAGCTGAGTAAGTATTTCACAGAAGGTACATGGAGGCAGGTATATGAATCTTATGAAACTCCACTAGAAGATAAAGGAAATTCAACTTGGTTATGAGTATTTATACAGAGAAACTATTAAACGAAATAGATAAGAAAGATATTCCCCTGATTCCAAACCAGTTAGAGAGAATTGGAAGTATTTTCAATATAGTACAAGCAAGATATACTTTAATAGGGTCAATTTCCGGAGTTGGAAAAACTTCTTACGTTGATGATTCTTTTATATTAAAGCCTTTTGAATGGTTAAGAAGTACAAAATCGAAAATTCATTTTGAAGGACTTTATTACTCCATGGAAAGAAGATTGAAATTTAAACTAGCTAAATTTGCTAGTTGGAAACTATTTGAAGATAAGGGAATTAGGATAAGTGGTGAGACTATTTCCGGTAATAACAAACCACCAAGAGATGAAAATGGAAACATTATAGGTAATCCAAAGTTTTACAGAGAATTAACTAAAGATGAAAGAAAATTAATTGGTTCTTACACCCCTTGGATGGATGAACTTCTAGATTTAATAGAAATCAAAGATGGAGCAAAAACTATTTCAGAAATAGTTTCTGATATTGAAAATCTCAGAAGAAGACTTGGAACCCTTATTACAACTGACAATACTACTTTATATCAAGAAGGAGTTCCTAAAAAACAATTTTCCGGAGAGACAAAAAATACGAAAAAAGGTAATGTATCTATAATAACTTTTACTTATAAGAATAAGGTATATACAATGAAACAAAATGATAAATTGTATATACCTAATAATCCTAACATGATAGTTTATATAGTAATAGATCATGTAGGTAAAATAAAGTTAGACGGATATAATACCAAAAAGCAATCTATTGATGCTTTAGACGAAATTTTAACAGAGGCTAGAGATATATATGGATTTAATCCAATAGTTATTTCTCAATTTAATAGATCATTAAGTGATATTACTAGAATGAAATACTCTAAAGGTAATTTAGAGCCTATGTATGAGGATTTTAAAGAAACTGGTAATCCTGTAGAGTCTGCAGACTTGGTTTTAAGTCTTTTTAACCCTTATAAATATCAATCTTATGATGATAAGGGTCAATATAAAGGCTATAATATAAAGCATGGTCTTTTAACACCTGGAGGAAGTCAACGATTTAGGTCTTTACATATATTAAAAAATAGTTTTGGTATAGATCAAATTACATTTGGATTAAGGTTTACTGGAGAATCTATGTATTTCTCTACTTTACCTCATCCTGATGATTTGAATAATTTAGCTAAAGTCTACGAAGACATAGCAATAGGAAATTAAATTTATTAAATTAAAAATATGGGAGCAAGTTTAACATTAATTATTGGAGCTAGTGGATCTGGAAAAACTAGTTCTTTAAGATATATAGATCCAAGCAGTACTGCTATAATTACCCCTAATTCCAAAAGTTTACCTGGTATGGATACAAATTTTATACCTGGAAATAATAGACTGATGACAAGTGATATTACTTTAATAGGGCCTTCTTTAGAAAAAATCTCTAAAGAAAAAACTAATATTAAATTAGTGATAATAGAAGATTTAAATCATTTTTTTAATGCTAGAGTAACTTCTACAGATTTTAGAAGTAAAAATTCTGGTAATGAAGCTTTTGCAAAATGGAATGATTTTGGGGCTGATGTCGCTAATAATTTAATTAATAGTACTGAAAAACTTAGAGACGATTTAGATATTGTAGTTTTTGCTCATACTGATGTAAAAGATGATGGTAAAGTAGGTATGAAAACTTCTGGAAAATTATTAGATAATACTATTGATATTCCAAGTTATGTTACATGCCTTTTACATTCTTTAATTATTGAGGAAGAAGGAAAATACAAGTATAAGTTTTTAACTAACAGTGATGGGTATCACTTAGCAAAAACTCCGGCAGGAATGTTTAAAGATAAATATATCCCTAATGATTTAAAATTAGTGCTAGATACTATGAAAAAATATCAAAAAGGTGATATTAAAGCAGAATGGATTGATTAATAAATAAATGTTTAATTTAAATTATATATAAAATGTTAGCAGGTATTTACGAGAATGTAAAAATAAGTAGTGAAACTCAGGTTACAGAGCAAGGATCTTTGAAACTAGTTTTAAGTAAAGGTGGTAGTAGTTCTTCATTGTTTGATTCTATGATGGACGGAGAAACTATAGCAAGCGATAATGCAGCTATGATATTTTTCCCACCAAATAAGGATGATTTTGAAGGAAAACCTAGATCTGCAGAAAATATAGCTAAAGATTTGCAATTACAACAAATGTGGTTAATTGAAATTCTTAAAGTTTATATGACTGAAGAAAATGCAAAAAAAGAAGTGGGTTCCGAAAAGATGTTTTTAGGTTTAGGTTTAAATAAAGATAATTTTGAAACTAAATTAAAAGATGATACAGTAATAAAAGCAGCTACTAATAATTTAGCTAAAGCTTTTGTTGGTGCATGTACTAAATTAAAATTATCTGAAAAGGAAAAAGGTTTTAGGATTAAATTGGTAAGACAATCAAAGACTAAACATTTCCCAACTTTACCTAAGAGTGCAGCTTTACGCTTTCCTTGGATAGAAAGTATGGACGTAGAAAATGGACAATCCAAAGTAGTTTTCACTGAATATGAAAAAGATAATGGATTAAATTCTACTACAACTGCAGCTAAAG
>Ga0255050_10000098_pt1 | contig 13014 bp, 10 predicted proteins | sample JV7_2_5_MG_FD_181714 | JGI IMG/M metagenome (GOLD analysis project Ga0255050, IMG submission 181714) | Seawater microbial communities from Jervis Inlet, British Columbia, Canada - JV7_2_5 | ecosystem: Environmental > Aquatic > Marine > Inlet | place: Canada: British Columbia | collected 2016-10-06
GTGAAGGTCGCAATAAGAGGCGTGCGGGTTCGTGAATGAACTCGGCCAAATATAGCTGGCAGCCATTTTTTCCGACTCATGCCATAGAGCATGCGTGAAGCCATAATGATTTGTATCAACGCACCGTTGATGACCGCGAAAATACCGATAATACTGATAAGCCACGGGTTATTACCGGTGGCGCGTTGGAATAAAAATGCCAACGGCGCATCAGTGGCCACCAGTTCGTCAGGGCTTGCCAGATGTACCGCAACAATGGCAATGGACAAATAAACAACTGTCGCAATCGAAACCGCAAAAATGATAGCCAGCGGTAAATTACGCTGCGGATTTTTAACTTCTTCGGCAACGTTCACCATGTCTTCAAAACCAATGTAGGCGAAAAACGCGAGAAAGGCACCGATGATAATTCCCTGCCAGTTGGCGCTGTCGGTGCTTGGAATAAATTCGGAAATGTGGAAGTTTGAAGCGGAAAACGCATCGCGACCCACCCAGATAATCAACATCAATCCACCGATTTCAATCACTGTAAATGCCGCTGCCACCGTTAATGATTCAGATATGCCCCAGGCAGCGATCGCACCCAATATCAGCAACGAGCCGATGATTAATATCGGCGTCGGTATCGCTACAAAAACTTGCATATACCCAACTGCGCCTTTCGTCACCGCCGCCGCCGAAACGATGCCACTAGTAGCCACCGCCAAACCTACCAGGACCGCCCAGAATGGCAGCCCAAATGCTTCCTGAACGTAAACAGCCTCGCCGGCGCTCAAAGGGTAACGAGCGGAGAGTTCGGCATAGCTAAAACCGGTAATTCCCGCTACCACTGCGGCGATTAGAAATGAAAGTGGTGCAGAATGTCCGGCGAGCCCCGCAACCTGCCCCACCAAAACATAAATACCCGCGCCTAAAATGGTGCCAAGCCCATAAAGTAGTAACAATGGCAGTGAAATGCTGCGCCGTAACCCAAATGACTTGGATCCCGAAGGCGCAGGTTCATCTACATAAAAGGCTTTTTTTCTTTCGATCAATTCTGGTTTGTCCGTCTTTTGTAACTTAGGGTGGGCTTATTATCGGCTACGGTAAAGACCATCTCGAAGTCAAACTACAGCAATCCAATCCCAAAATATTGATCCAGGTCATATGATTAGCTGACTGGTCGATGGTACTAATTTTTAGTGTTTTCACGCAGCCTCAACCATCGGCGGACGCTTCTTCTTTAATAATTAAATGAATCCCTTTCGTTCAATAAAACCTCACCAGTTTCTAAGGATGGTTAAGCCGTTACTCCTGGGTACGAAGCGAGGAATTTTGGATGAACAAAATTGTAAGCAGCGGTACAACAACGGAAATGAACGCCACCGTGATCAACAACCACCCCAGAGCACTGTAGTCGGCGGGAATATCGAGCATGTTTGTCAGTCGATCGCGGATCTCCCTGGTAATCAAAAAAATCTGATTAAGATATTTTGTACCTAGACTGCTGGCTGATAGCGCAAGATTAGTGAAGGACGCCATCACCGCGAAAAATGTAGCCTTGAGATGTGCGGGTGCATTTTTGGCGATCCAGGCCAGCATAGGAATCATGGCTATTTGGCCCAGCGGTGATTCGATGGCCGTATCGATTACTGCGATGAATCGGGCGTCGACGATACCTCCGGTTCTCGGTCCAGTCCACTCGTGCAGACCGTAATAAAGTCCGATGTTTGGTAGCGACAGGATACCAGCGGCGATTGTTAAAAGCACAACTACATAGGCTATAGACCGTTTGCCCATCAGGGGGCGGAGCAACACCATACCGCCGAGCGCCAGTATGGCGCCGATGAGGGACAAGATAGACAGGAACTGCTGGTCAAATCCGAGGACGTCAATTTCAAACCAAATTGCACCCGGGCCGGGCAGCGGGACGGCCCGAAAGACGAAGATAATTACTGCTGTTCCTACCAGAGTTCGACGCATGGCGGGTTCGAGTTCAAGCAACAACTGCCGCATCAGAAATAAAATGATTGCCATGGAGCCGAAGAAAATGATCTCTTGTGCCAATGGCACCTGGCCAAGGCCCATGGTTAAAGTGAATGCGGCGAAGACAAGACTCCCCCCTAGAATCCACCAATTCGGTTCGGTTTTCCCACCGGATGCGAACAGCATACCTTCGATTTCTTCATCATCAATTCCTTGCCGACGCAGATGACGAGCGCGAAGCCGCAACGAAATAGTGCCGAGGGTAACGCCTATTATTGAGATCACGGGGATAGCCAGGGCCAGCAAATATATATCAGCGTAGATCGAGGCCTTCGTGGCTTGCGACATGTCCTCGACACCCGTAAACATAGTGATGTTTAGTGCGGCGACCGCAATCAGACCACTAATGATTGCGATACGGCCCAGCGTCTGCATCGTCGTGTGCATCTGCTTGATTTCACTATCCGGATAAGGCTTGCCATGTTCGTCAACCATGGGGACTGCCTCTACAGTCATGGCGTCAGCTACGACGTCCTGGACGACATAACCAGTCGGCGCCAATATGCTACTGATGACAAACCAGGTCTCGATTTCCAGCAACTGGGCCATCGATTGAGTGTGCGCAATAATACCGTACATGATCCCGATACTGAGTGCGATCAGACTGGCACCGAGATAGACGAGCAACGCCTTCGAGCGCCAGATCAGATCGACCAGATGGCCAAGCGGCATTTTCAGCGTCCAGGGTATACCTGCCCAGAATGCCAGACTGGCGAGGAAGGCTGCGGAGAGATCGAGATACTCTTTGATGAAAAAAGTACCGACAATGGCAGTCAGTCCCGAGACACCGGCCGCGAGATAAACCATTAACGGGGGTAGGTAGGACCACCGAACCTGCCGTCCAAGATCGAAAATCGTCTCATCGACCCAGCGCCCAAGGGGATTGACGGTCATGCGCTTAACCACATCACGAGTCTCCAGTCCTTAAGCAATTTATCTGGCTGGTCGATTCACGTATTGAGTGTGCCATGGTAACGCTTTAAAACAGATCTAACTTTTACTAATGCATAAACAATACCGGTAATTGGGCATGTTCAAGTATATATTTGGTCGCGCCACCTAACACCAGCTCATGAAAACGTGAGTGACCATAAGCGCCCATCACCAGTAGCTGACTTCGAAGCTCCGTCGCTTTTTCCAGTAGTGCCAGGCCAGCACCTTTTTTACTGCTGCCGACCAAATGAGTTTCTGCATTGATGCCGTGACGATTGATGTGCGTTGTTATTGCAATTGCATCGGCATCACTCGATGAGACCGAAACAACATCGATTTTCTCCACCTGTGCCAGCATTGGCAGCGCTACCCTTAATGCAGCCGCACACTCGCGACTGCCATCCCATCCTACTATCACGCGCTGTGGTGGTAACGTAACCGGTTTGCTATCAGGCAATACCAGCACTGAACATGCCGAATTGAGTAAAATACTCCCCAACTGATATTGAATATTAAGATTAGATTCGTCCTCCTGTTTTCGTGGCACGAGGAGTAGGTCGACATAACGGCTCTGCACACTCAGTGTATTGGTTACATGGCCCTCAACCGCTCGAAACTCACCCGCACTATCGGCTGCTAATGAATTCTTCGTGAAGATTATTTTCGCAGAATCTCGCTGCTCTACGGATTGTTCGTCGATGATGTTGTAGACTGCTGCTGAAACGTACTCGTTGGGAAAGTTCGGAACGAACAGGTTACGCATAACGTATAGGCCAGCCAGGTGTGCGCCGAAGTGATTGCATAGATTTGCCGCAGTTAGAATGCGGTTGCCGCAAGCCTTGTCGTTGTCGACATAAACCAATACATCCTTGATAGCCATTATCATTTCCCCGTTTAAATAATCGCCAGCGTCTCGTAAACAGTCCAGGCGGTTATTGATCCAGGTCAATTTGTCTTCAATTCTGCTGTGATATCTGATAAAACTCTTTCGATTGGAATACAGCGCTAATGCCTCCACAATCGACTTTTTCGAAAAAACTGCCTTTAGCTCTTACCACCGATTATCCGCATGCGCATCCAAAATCTTCAGAATCCAGGTTTATCATTGGGACATGAATTTTAAGCGGATAATTAATTCAGATTATTGATGTTTAAAACAGCTTTTATTTTGATCTACATCAACTAGCGCTTCACATTCCGGATTATTATTTGGGCAAGCGAGCAATCGATCAGTAGTCGAATTAAATACGCTAGTAGATTGCTGTAACGGTCGCATCGTTAAGTTTATTTTTAAATTGCTTTTACAGGAGACAAATCATGAACATGACTGTATGGAAACCGTTGAGGGAAATGGAAAATATGCTGGAACGCTACAATCTGGCAACTGGCCGTAGTATCGCCAATAACGATACTGATTTTAGTATTGCCGAATGGTCACCAACTGTGGATATCGAAGAGGACGATAATAATTATTTGATCCGAGCTGATGTGCCAGGCGTTGACAAGAAGGATATAGACGTGTGCCTGGACAATAACGTATTGAGTATTACCGGCGAAAAGAAAGTGGAAAAAGAAACCGGCAAGAGCAGCAAACAGCATCGTACCGAACGTTACTGTGGATCTTTTTCCAGACGCTTTACCCTACCAAACGCTATTAAGTCAGATAAGGTTGATGCGTCATACAAGGATGGTGTATTGACAGTAAAGGTTCCCAAGGCCGAAGATGCCAGGCCAAAATCGATTGAAATCAAGATACATTGAGGAATCGCTGGAGCACTGGCCCAATTGACGGGTCAGTGCTGAAATTAGTAATACCCCGTATTTGTGATATCGTTCATAGTCGCGCAATCCCATCATGTTAGCCATTTTTTACCCAGCATTCACGTTGCCAAGAACGTGGCCCCACAGCGATAAGTTATTTTTAACCGTCACTTTATTGCGAATCCCAGTACTGACGCATTTCAATATAAAGAAACGACGCCGTCCAGGTAATTAAAACCAGACCCGTTAGGGATTCAACACCGGTGAGATAGCGAATACCACCAAAGGGCTCGATATCACCAAAACCCAGAGTGGTAAAACTGGTAAAAGAATAATAAACACAGTCGGCAAGGCTTCCATCAAAATTTCCCTGCAAACTGCCCTGACCTGCTCCCCGGCTCAATCCATAATAACCTATCGCGAATATGAAAATCTCGACTGTATGCGCGACCAAGGCCACAAACACACCGAGCACAATACGCTGCCGATGTTTAATTTTTAGATTCGGCATTAACAGCGTGAACCGAAACAGGAACTCGTAGTGGATGGTTACCGATACAGCGACTATGAAAATAATGAGCAGAAGCGCGATTAGCATATGGTAAAAAATAGGTTTAAAACGAGAATTATACGCGGGTGTTCTCACTGAATCGCCGATAAAATAGGATATTTATAAATACTATCAAGGTTTGCCGCTTGTCATAATTCTGGGATGTCATCGTACTCGGTGCCGGGGCCACCGGGTTAATGTGTGCGTTAACCGCTGCTGCTCGTGTTCGGCGCGTACTGGTGCTGAAGAAATCCAACAAAATCGGCAAAAAATTCTCATGTCGGGTGGCGGGCGATGTAATTTCTCTAATATGTACACCGAGGCGGCCAACTTTCTTTCACAGAATCCATGAGTATAGGAAATATTAACACCCCATTTTTACTATTCTGCCAACGCCCACCGGGCCTAGTTCACAAGTGTTTAGCGTTGGTGTGGAACCAGAATAGAACTATTGTCAGTTCAAGTTCTCGGAATTGGAAAATATTTCTGATACTTGCTTGGAAGGGTATTTAGGCGTATTTGAGACCCGAACCGTATATAGATTCGTATATAGAGTTTGGTAATTAATTAAGCCCTAACTATCAATTAGTTAGTGGTTATAATTGGCGGTGGATGCAGTCTCGAGCTAGCTAGTCTCCAGCATAAATTCCCTGAAAAACAGGAATATACAGGGAAATATTACCTAATTAGCACCATAAAATTGGCTACATTTAGCCTACTCTATTGAGTATCCGGGCGATTTTGCGTCATGTTATTTTTATTTTTTTGTATTAACAGGGAATTATCAGGGAACAGGTTAATCCTTATCTTTCCAAAGTATGCTTATTGAGACATTTATTCCCGAACCGCTAACAACCCTCAATGTCAGGTTGGCCAAGATTGAATCGATGATAAAGCCATACTGGAAATTGGAATATTTCTGATGAAAATCGATGTCTTTTGTATGCTTTTGGCTTAGTATTCCACCCATTGTGGTCGAACGGTAGTTAACTCGTTGGTATCCGCTAACCGACTTAATTTCTTGGCTAGAAAGGATAGCTACATCTCAATACTATAACTTCATACTCAACTACATCAGTACATTATCCGCGGTTTTGCTGAGAATACCTAGAATCCAGCCGCCACCCCGTCTCCCCTCGGGTCTGCAGCACCTTCGATCAACCCGTCGGGATGAAGCACTAACACACCAGCGTGCCCCATAACCTCATCAAATGGACCAATTTCTTCAACATCGTGGCCTGCCTCGCGAAGTGCACTGATAACTTCGGGGTCGAATCGGTTTTCCATGCGCAGGCTAGTGTTCTTTGCACCCCAGGTTCGGCCGAGAAGCCAGCGCGGCGCCGTCACTGCTGCCTGCAAATTTTGACCATGCAGGACATGACGCGAGAATAGCATTGCCTGTGTCTGCGGCTGACCTTCTCCGCCCATGGTGCCGTAGGGCATAACCCGGCCATCGGCGAGATGTGCCAGGGCCGGCTGGATAGTGTGAAAAGGCCGGCGGTACGGTTGCAGGCAATTGCGATGGTTTGGGTCCAGGGAAAAACTGGTTCCACGATTTTGCCAGGTAATTCCTGTTTCCTCCAGCACGATGCCCGAACCGAACTCCCAGTAAACGCTCTGGATAAAACTGACGGCGCGGCTTTCGCCATCGACCGCGCCGAGCCAGACAGTATCGCCTTTGGTACTCGCTTCCGGCCAGGGCAGCGCACGGCGCGGGTTGATATCTTTAGCCAACTGGTCCAGATGAGCAGTCGCCAAAAAGCCCATTGAATCGACCTGCATATATTTCGGATCAGTGACATATTGATCTCGTATTTGAAACGCGCGTTTTGTCGCTTCAACAAGGCCGTGCACGTATTCAAATGTCTCTGCTTCGGGGGTTTTTATGCGGTCATACACAGCTAGTAAGATTAACGATGCTAGTCCCTGCGTTGGTGGCGGCATGTTGAAAACTTTGTGCCCAGATACATTAACGCAGACCGGAGTCACCTTCAAGGCGTGGTGCCGTTGCAAATCTTCAAGTCGTAAAGGTGTGCCGACCCGCTCCAGGTCGGCAGCAATCGAGTGAGCCAAATCACCACGATAAAAATCATCGAGGCCGGTTTCGGCCAGACGTTTCAGGGTTGCGGAGATCCGTGGTTGCCGAAATTGTGCTCCCTCAACTGGCAGCTTGCCATCAATAAAAAAATTTTTTTTGAATCCGAAAACATGCTCAAGCTCGTCCAATTTCGTTCGGGCATTTTCGGCCAGTGTTCGCGTTACGGCAACGCCGTCAGCGGCATAGTAGATGGCGTCCTCCAAAAGTCGGTCAAGTGGCAGTTTTCCACCCCAGGATTGACGGCTGAATTTCCACGCCTCGTGCCAACCAGACACCGCGCCGGCTACCGTCAGCGCAGCCAGATTACCGCGCGATGGTATTGCCTTATATCCCTGCTCTCGGTAGAAGGCGATATCGGCCTTTTCAGCGGCGCCGCCACAGGCATCTATACCTATGACCTCACTACCGGGAGAATGAACCAGCCAAAAATTATCGCCGCCCATGGCATTCATATGCGGATAAACCACCGTGATTGTCGCTGCTGCGGCGATCATAGCCTCGATGGCATTACCGCCTTCTTCAAGGACCCGCAAACCAGCGCGGGCCGCAAGATGATGCGGTGCAGTGACCATGCCGCGATAGGAACGCGTTGTCTGGAGCATTGTGCTGTTACCCTGAGTTAAGTGTTGTCAGGTCGCCTTGATCCGTGCCCGGGATCCTGGATACATGCGTCCAAGGTAGTTACTACACCCGCCATAGGGTACTGTCAACTTAAAGGCCAATCGGTCAGACTAATGGCATGATTAATACAAAACTACTTTACCATGGATACCGTTTTCCTCCTGAAATCATCAGCCATGCAGTCTGGCTATACATCGCTTCTGTCTCAGTGTTCGCGATGTTGAGGATCTTCTGGCTGAGCGTGGAATTGTTATTTCCTAAGAAACTATCCGCAGTTGGTGTATTAAATTCGGCCCAGCTTACGCTCGAACGATCAAGAAACGTCGAGGCTCACTTGGCGACACATGATATATGGATGAGGTTTACATCTTGACTGTTCGAAGTGAGCGACGATACCTGTGACGCGCCGTAGATCAGGATGGAGATATTCTCGATATATTGGTACAAAAACGCAAGGACAAGCGGGCCGCAGCACGTTTTTTCAAGAAACTGATGAAGGGGCAAGGTTGCTCTGCCAGAAATATTTTCTCGGACAAACTCCCCAGTTACGGCACCGCGAGAAAAGTAATCATGCCCACTTTAATTCATTGCCATGAGCGCTATGCGATTTTCTGCAACGCCACCGCCAGCTCCGGCTGACAATGCCTTTCGCCAACCTGGAGCCTGCGGCCGCCGGGCATGAAGACCCGCCTGGTGTTGTCATTCTTCTCGAAGATATCGCATGCGTTGGCGAAATGGAAAGCGATCCGCGATAATATTGGGTAGCCGTCTCGAATGTAACCGATGGCCGGCGGCAAGATCTCGCCGAGGCTCATTGAACCGAGAACGGGCGAGCGCCCGGGGAGTTCGAAATTACGCATAGTCTTTAAATCTCTTGTTGTGATCGGCTACCAACCAATAGCGTTTGGCAACCAGGTGGCGATAGACGGGTAGAAGAACAATAGCACCAATCCGGCAAGTTGCAGCCCCACGAACGGCATAACTCCGATGTAGATATCTTTGGACGACACTTCAGGTGGGGCCACCCCTTTCAGGAAGAAAAGCGACCAGCCCACGGGCGGCGTCAGGAACGAGGTCTGCAGGACGACCCCGGCAAGTATAGCGAACCACACCGGATCAACGCCGCCCATGTCCAGGACCGGCCAGAACAATGGCAGAACAATGTAGCAGATTTCAATCCACTCGAGGAAGAAGCCAAGAAAGAACAGCATAGCAAGAACGAAAACGAGGTCTGCTGTCACCCCACCGGGAATGAATTGAAACAGCGTTATGATCAACTCGTCGCCGTTGAGTCCGCGAAACGCCAGCGAAAACGCCTGGGCGCAGATGAGGATGAAGAACACCATGGCGCTGATGCGCATCGTCCCCCGAACGGTTTCGACGATCACCTCTTTCGTTAGCCGCTTGCCAATAATAGCTATGAGGATACTGCCAATACCGCCCATGGAGGCTGCCTCGGTCGGTGCGGCGATGCCGCCGATTATGGAACCCAGAACCGCAAAAATCAGAAAGATTGGTGGCAGCACGACGACGAACAAACTCTTGATCAGTTCAGCGCGAGACATGGCAGTGCGTTCTTCCTCCGGAACCGCTGGTGCCATTTCGGGTTTAAGCCAGCCGATGCCAAGCATGTAGATGGCATAAAGGCCAGCCAACACCAGGCCTGGGATCATGGCCGCGGCAAACAGTGTGCCGAGCCCGGTGCCCAAGATATCTGAGAGCAGGATCAGCACCAGGCTGGGAGGGATGATCTGCCCCAACGTCCCCGACGCACAGATGGTGCCGCAGGCCAATGACTTCGAATACCCCCGGCGCAGGAACACCGGCAGAGTCAACAAGCCTAAAGTCACAACCGTAGCGCCGACGATCCCTGTCGACGCTCCCATCAGAACGCCGACTAGAATGATCGCTAGCCCCATGCCGCCGCGAAGACCCCCGGCGGCGTGGCCGATGACGTCCAGAAGATCCTCGGCCATACGCGAACGCTCCAGCATCACACCCATGAATACGAACAACGGGATGGCCATCAAAGTCTGGTTATCGACAACCCCGAAGATGCGGATCGGCAACAAGTTGAACAATGAGAACTCGCCGCCCAGATAAGAAAACAAAAATCCGGATGCCGCCAGCGCAATCCCCACCCGAAAGCCGAGGAACAAGAGGAAGAACAGAAATAGGCCCATCAAGACCGGAAATATCATGTCGCCCAGCCCAATAAGGTCGCCGAAGTCGTGGATCAGGTTGCCGATGAATTCTTGCATGGGTCGAGTTCTCAGTCAGCCAGTGGCCCGTTGCCGCCGAAATACCAGGGCAAAGGCTTTCAGCAGGTTGGACACCGACTGCATCGTTAAAATCGCAAAACCAACGGGTATAAACGAGCGCAGCAGCCAGCGATGCGGTAAACCACCCGGGTCTGGCGAGCCTTCGTCGATAAAGTAAGCTTGGCCGACGAAACCGATGGAGAAGTCGATAATGAGAATCGAAATGACAATGAGGGCGAGGGCGGCCAGCAGATCGACGAAGTTTTGTGTTTCCACCCGGAACTTATCGTAAAAAATATCCACCTTCACGTGATCGTCGTGGCGAAGGGCGTAGCTCATACCGATAAGTGCAATCGGCGATATCAAATGCCATTCCAGCTCTTGCAATTCCATGGGGCCGATGCGAAATAGATAACGTAAGATCACGTTAGTCCCCACCAATGCCACCTGGGTGATGCAGGCCCATGCAAACACCCGGCCTACGACATCAACGAAGGCGTCGATGCCATCCGTCAGGCTTACTTCCTTGGGGCTGGGCTCTTCCGCCGGTCGGCCGGGTAGGATGAACAATTCTACTGCCAGCCATAGCGTCAGCAAGCATAGGAAGTATCCCAACGCCACCCAAAAGTCCCGATACACAAATTCGATCTTTGGATCAAGCGCGATGGTCAGCCAGGCGACAGGCGCCAGACATAAGAACAAGAACCAGTCGGGACGACCCCGGTCGAACAGTCTCTTGACCGCTAGCACCATGGCGAACATGAACAAGAAGCAATCGAAAAAGAACCAGACCGGCGACGTCACGGGAACGATCAGATGCACGGCAATGCCCGCCAGCAGTAACGCCGCCAGTCCCGCCGCCATGGTCATGCGGCCAATTCGTCCCTCGGGGGAGAGATAGAGAAAATAAACTCGTTGAATGTTCATTCGATTCTCAGGCGTCCACTCATGACCGTCAGAGCGTCTGGCCCGTCAGTTCGGTGGATTACTCGGAATGAAAATGGTTGCGACTCCGTTCTACCAAGGATCTGTGCACATGCTTCCCTGCGGCCGAGCGTAGCCAGTTGACCGCATGATAAATTGGGAGACCCATCTCAGCTGCAATAAAACCAACTAAGATGGGCCTCTGGGAGACTACCCTCCGCGGACCCGGACAGCGAACTGGCGATTGCTAGAGTTGGCCCACTTATCGTGTTTCTTCTTGAAGTTCATGAAGGAGTCATGAACCTTGCGAGTCATGGGATCAGCCGCGGCCCCAGCTTCTAGAACTTCGGTAGTTTTCTTGCGAAGCTCCTCGATAACCTCCGTCGGAAGCGACGACACTTTGACCCCGTGGTTTTCGACAAGGTCTTCCAGTGCGTCGCCGTTCAACGCCTCGGCCGAAGTGTGGGCGATGATATTGGCCGCTGCAGCGACCTGGCGGACGATAGCCTGGATATCCTTGGGTAAGGAGTTGAAGGCTTTCTTGTTGATCAGAAGCTCGGTCGTCGTCGATGGCTCATGCCAGCCAGTGTTGTAGTAGTTCTTGGCTGCTTTGTGGAGCCCAAGACGCTTGTCTTGAACAGGCCCGACCCATTCAGCCGCGTCGATGACGCCGCGTTCCAGCGCCGGGAAGATGTCGCCGCCACCCAGGCTCTTCACGTTGACGCCGATAGACTTATAGATTTTGCCGCCGAGGCCCGGGATACGCATTTTCAGGCCGTTGAAATCGGACAAACTGTTGACTGGCTTTTTGAACCAGCCCGTCATCTGGACGCCAGAATTACCGCAAGGCATACCGATGACACCGAAATCGTTATAGATCTCGTTCCACAGTTCCAGCCCTCCGCCGTGATAATACCAAGCGTTTTGGCCCTGGAAGGTCATGCCGAACGGCACAGTACCGAAGTACTGCAAAGCCGGCGCCTTTCCCGACCAGTAATAGGCTACGGCCGAGTTCATCTCGACGGTGCCACCGGTGACGGCGTCGAAGCCACCGTTCCATTTGACCAACTCGCCAGCTGCAAACAGCTTGATCTTGAGCCGCCCATTGGTCGCTTCGTCAATGGATTTGACGATCCACTCGGCGCTACCCGGCCCACTCTGATAAAACGGCAGGCCCGGCGGAAACGAGGTCGTCATTTTCCAGCGAAATTTTTCGGCCGCGCGCGCAATGGTGGGCGCCGCCAGCGTTCCGGCAGTCACTCCTGCGATACCGGCTTTTAGAATATTACGACGTTTCATGGATTGTTCCTCCTGTTTATCTCCGATTGATTGCCAATCATGGCAAAGATTCCAAAATTGTTATATGTATGTCGTTAAACCAAATTGGACAGATGGCTTCTCCATAAGTTCTTTTGGTTTGGAAAAAACAAGAATATCCCTTCCTTCGAGCAATCTATGTCTCGCTTCCTGGCGGAGAATGACAAACTCGTCACATACTTCCGCAATTGATTCGCCATTATTAAGTCGGTCAGCTAGTTCTATTGCTTGCATATCGGCCCATTCTTTTGTGATCTTGGGTGGTCTACCTGCTGCCATTTTGCGAGTTTGAACGTATATAGAATCGTATATAGAACTATATTATAAATCAAAGAAACTTTAACTATCAACAAGTTAAGTTCAATATATGGCGGAGAGAGAGGGATTCGAACCCTCGATACGCGATTAACGTATACTCCCTTAGCAGGGGAGCGCCTTCAGCCGCTCGGCCATCTCTCCAATTTTATCATTCTTCCATTATTCCCTTAGCAGGGGAGCGCGTTGTTCCGGGCATCCTGCCATTC
>Ga0255050_10000129_pt1 | contig 10091 bp, 12 predicted proteins | sample JV7_2_5_MG_FD_181714 | JGI IMG/M metagenome (GOLD analysis project Ga0255050, IMG submission 181714) | Seawater microbial communities from Jervis Inlet, British Columbia, Canada - JV7_2_5 | ecosystem: Environmental > Aquatic > Marine > Inlet | place: Canada: British Columbia | collected 2016-10-06
TCAAAGACTAAACATTTCCCAACTTTACCTAAGAGTGCAGCTTTACGCTTTCCTTGGATAGAAAGTATGGACGTAGAAAATGGACAATCCAAAGTAGTTTTCACTGAATATGAAAAATATAATGGATTAAATTCTACTACAACTGCAGCTAAAGATTCTACAACTGAAGTAGAAAAGAAAGATGCTAATGCACTTTTTAACAATGATGGTAAAGATACTACTATCAATCAGGTATTTCCAGATGAAAATCAACCTACATTAACATAATATTTATGTGTTTATTAGATGAGTATATAAAAGAAAATTGCTTATCTGTTGAATCTGTAAAGAAATATGTAGATGATTATTCTATTTTTACACATTATATAGGAAAAGAGTTAGAACTTGGAAGAGTCTACTCTTCTCCTTTAAGAGATTCGGATGAGCATCCTTCATTTAGTCTTTTTGAAGCAAATGGAGGTAGTATTATTTTTAAAGATCATGGTACTAATATTAAAGGAAATGTTTTTACATTTTTACAGTACCTATTTTCAGAAAATAAAAACAATCTAATTAATTTTAAAGATGTTTTACATCAAATTAATTCAGATTTCGATTTAGGACTAAATGGAACCCCAAAAACTTTCAAACCAAAGGCTAAAGTTATAGCTAAGCATATAAAAAAAGAAAGACCTAAAATTGAGATAGTATCTAAAGAATATTACAATCAAATTTTAGATTATTTTTCTATTTATGATATAACATCAAAAACTTTACAACTTTATAACACTAAAAATGTCAGGTATATTTATTATGAATATAAAGTAGGAAAAACTATAGTCTACCCTAAAACATTATGTATTGCTTATAAAATAGGTAAGTATTATAAACTTTATATGCCTTTCGAATCTAAAAAAAATAAATTTCGAACTGACTTCCCAACTAATTATGTAGAAGGTTTTCAACAATTAAAATATAAAAAACCTTTTGTATTAATTACTAAAGCTATGAAAGAAGTTATGTTTTTTAGAGAACATTTTGATATTGATTCAGTAGCTGGAAAATCTGAAAATACTATGATTCCAGACTTTTTAATGCAAAAATTATTTAACAAGTATGAAAATGTTTTAATTTGGTTAGATAGAGACAATGGTGGAAAGTTAGCTACAGAGGAATACATTAAAAAGTATTCTAATCTGATAGCTGTTAATTACCCCAATTTTATTTCGGATAAAGACCCTACTGATAGATACGAAAATTTAAAAAAATTAAATAAACAAAATGAAGCAAAACAAGAGATTAAAGATATATTATGGCAGTACTTGAAATAGAACAGAATGAAAACAGCGGTTTAGTAAAAGAAATTGATTCTGCTTCTATAGATTTATTATTTAAAAATGTTCAAGAAAGTCAATACAGTTTTCCAATAAAATCATTTATAAGAGAAATTTTCTCTAATGGAATTGATTCTATTAAAGAAAAAGAAATAGCTTATAAGATATTAAAAGAAGGAAAGCCTGAAAATGATTTTTATTTAAATAGAAATGAAGCAGAAGTAAAAGATTCTAATTTTGACTCTTCTTATTATAATTTTGACTTTTTAGATATGAACTCTGATAAAGTTTTCATAACTTACCAATCAAGAGAAAATGATATAAAAGATAGAGTTATAATTGAAGATCAAGGAGTTGGATTAAGTTCTTATAGGTTAAGAAAGTATACAAGTATTGCCTGGTCTAGTAAAAGAAATACCAGGCATGCTATAGGAAAATTTGGAGTTGGTGCTAAAGTAGGTTTAGCTATATCAGAATTTTTTACAATACGAACTTTTTACAATGGATATGAAACTACTTTAATGATTTATCACGATTACTTCCATTGTATTAGTGTAAAAGATTCTACTAGTAAAGTAGAACAATGGAAAGGATTTAATAAAAAAGGGACTGAAATGTCTATTCCAATAATATGGAATAAAACAGAAGAAGTTAATGGAGCTATAGTTACTTTAGAAGTTAATAAACATACTAAAGAAAAATATATTCAAGCTGTAAAAGAACAATTAATTTATTTTCAAGATAAAGTTTCTTTTTGTATAGAATATCCAGACGTAAAATCTCCAGATTGGGTTGATTTTGAAACTGAAATACTTTTTGAATCTAATAATTGTGTAGTTCCTAAAATTTCACCTCATTCTGAACCACATATGATTATAGAAGGTATTAATTATGGTATTATTGCTTGGGATGAACTAGGGATGGAAAAAAGATGGGGAAGAATAGCTATTAAAGTTTCTGCTTCTGATGTAAAAATAAATCAATCAAGAGAAACAGTTATATGGAATGATAAAACTCGTACAACTGTTCTTAATAATGTAAAAGCAGTTACAAAGGACGCAGAAAACTACTTAAAAGATAAAGTAGAAACTAGTAACAACTTTTTCTCTTGGTTAAAAATAGTAAAAAATGCAACCGTTTCTTCTAGGGATGACATAATTGTAAGTGAATTAGGTAAATTTGTTCCTAAAGCAAATCTTAATTTTAAATGGAATTTAAAAGATATTTATGATAAATTGAAACCTAATTTACATCCAAATCCAAAAGTTGCTTACTTATCAGGGGATCAGTCTAGTTTTGACTGGTTGTTTAAATATTATAATGTATTTTCTGTTACTAAAATTAGTAAGAGAGGTAAAGTAAATGGTGATTATAATGATTCAGGTTCTTTAAGTCAGACTGTAGTTAGAGATTTTATTTTATTTAATCGTACTGATGTCGTAGTATTTGCTAATGAAACTTCTATTAGTTTACAATTTTTAGAGTATATTATTGAAACCAAACAATGTGATTCAATAATATATATTAGAGAAAAATCAGAATTACATAAAGAAAATGCTGGATTTGGTGGGGAGTTTAATCATGTTACCAGACAATTGTTAAGAGAATATGCTATTAACTTAGATACTTTTGAATATCCCAAAGATTATTTAAAAGAAAAAGAACAACTTAAAAAAGAAGAAACAAAGAAAAATAAAGAAGAGACTGCAAAAATCAAATTATTAGAAAAAGAGCGTAAATCTTCTGTTATTTTATGTAAAAAATTTAGGCCTAGATATGACGAACTAAAATTAAATGAATATAACTTAAGAGTTGATGGGTTTAGATTTAGAAATCAAATAGGACTAATACATAGATATTCATACAGGAAAGATAAATTTAAAGCGTTTACCTATACTACTGTAATATATGGTACTTCAGCTAATATTGTAGAAATGTCTATTATTTATCAAATGCTTTGTAATACAAGAAATGTAATAACTGATAAATTTATATTTATAATAGTATCTAAAATAACAGCAAAACATCTTAAAGAATATAATTTTACAATTTTTATAGAAGATTTTATTATGGAAAAAACAGAAAATGGATTTAAATTACATGATATATTTTTAAAATATAACACAGCTAGGAAAGTGGCTGAATTATTACAACAATATCCTTATGTAAGACATTTAAATAACTTAAGTTTGATAGATAATTCTTTAATATCTATATTAGAAACTTTAGAAAATTACAAAAAAGTACCTATTAATGCGCATACTGGAGTTAAGTTTATTTTAGAATCTGAGCCTTCAGTTTTAAATGATCTTGAAATATTAGAAACTTTTGAAGCTTTAGACACTTATTTACAAAATTCTGAAACTGTAAATAAATTAATATATAAAGGAGATACAGAAGAAGCAACAAAAAAATCTAAAGAATTTTTTGGTAGTGCCGAACCTTTAACTATTAACGCAATTGATGTAGAATTTATCGTAACTTTGGAAGCACTAATACAGAAATTAGAGCCTTTAGTTCCTATATTAGATAATTTAAATTATGAGCAGATACAAATAAAATCTGAAGATGGTGTAGGAGAAAAAATTGCAAATTTGTTAAAGTCTTTAATATAAATTAATTTTAAAAATTTAATTAAATATAAATAAAATGATTATCGTAAACAGAACAGAGAAAAACATTGTCGGATCTATTTCTGGCAAACCATTTAGTATTCCTTTCAAAGAATCCACTTTTAAAAAATTGAAATCTATAGAAGAGGGGTTTGCGAAAATAAAAACTAAAGGTTTAATAGAAGTTTCAATTAAAGAAGCTAAAGAATTAACTACTTTAAATTTTGGGGAATTAGTAGCTTCTAAAAATCCTTATTTGATGTTTAACCCGGTAAAAAATAAATATTTTTTAGTTATTAATAAAGGAAAAAAAGACGAATTAATTGATGATCGTGAATTACCTGATAAATTAGCTGAAAAAATTCAAGATTCTTTTGAGCAAGACTTTGATTATATGCCTTTAGTAAAAACTTGGGGAAGATTTCTACAAAGAGATGTTCCTTATGATATTTACGATGCTGCTTTATTTACTCATTATCTAACATCTATGTATATAGATTATGATAAAGTTGATGAACTTGTTGAAAAAGAAGGTTTAGATAGTTCTACTGCTCGAGAAAGGTGTACTTTTAATGATTTAGCTGTAACTCAAGAAGGTCTTTTAGCTACTTATAAAGTTGTAGAAGAAATTATAAAAGAATGGGTTATTGTTACTGATGATGATGGTAATATTGTATTGGATTCTGAAGGAATTCCTAAAAAGAAACAAGTTCTTATGGATCAATATAAAAGTCAATATAAAATTAATCCTATTACTGGAGAAACTACAACAAAAGAGAATAAACCTAGGTATGTAGAGGATAGATTATTTACTCCAGCCTTATATAAAAATGGAGAAAATTTTTATTCTGGAAAAGATTATGGTTACATCTATAAAGTAGGTGAAGCACAATATTTACCAGAAATACATCCTACAACCGGTAAACCTGCTAAAATAAATCACTCTAATACGATTGGCGGAGGTGGTTTATATACCGGAGGATTAGATTATATTAAAAATTATAGGGGTGAACAAAATCCTGTACTTGTATGTTTTTTGGATCCAGCTAATATTATTTCTTTTCAATCTGAAGGACAAGCTATTAGAACCTGGGAATTATTTCCTCATAATATTTTAGAAGATGAAGCAGAATTAAAAGGTTTTTATCATTCTTCTGAATACGCTAAAGAATCTAAAGAAAGAACTAATAAAAGGTTTGAAGATATTATTTCTAAAAGACAAGAGGAATTAGATCAATTAAAAGAAGTGTCTAACAAATTAAATAATTTATAATATGCCAAAAGCAAATCGTAATAGATCTGCGGGACATACTTGGGAAAGAGATATAGTAAAATTATTAAATCATTTTGAATTTATTCTTCCTGAAACTGGTACAGCTAGAGAACTTAGTCAATATTATGATAAAAATAAAGTTGATATAGTTACAAAAGTTATACAAGAAATGGAAGAACTTGGATTAGCTATTCAAGCTAAAACTAAGACTACTGTTGTTAGTTACCCTAAATTGTTAAATGAATTAAATGATAGGTTAGAAACTAAATTAAAATTAAAGTCTATACCTGTTGTTTTTCATAAACAAACTGAAAAAGTTGGTAATAGATTTATGCCTAGAGGTAAATATGCTTGTTTAGATTTATATAATTTTTTAAAAATATTTTTACACATGTATTGTTATAAACAAGGTTTTAAATTATTAGAAACATATTTTGACTCTATCCCTGATGAAGATAAAAAATCTGTACAAAGTAAATTACAAAAATTAGGTTTATGAAAGCTGCAGTAATAGATTTAGATTCATTAGGATATATTGTAGCCTATCAACAGTATAAATCAGGAAATAAGGGAGACTCTAAAAGAGTCTCTCTTCATATAAAAGACTTTATAAGTTCTATATTGACTACTGTGGGTGCTGAATATTACATGATGTTTTACCAAGATTCTGGACATACTAATTTTCGTAAAGAAATTTATTCTGAGTATAAAGCTAATAGACCGGATACACCTGATTTCTATAAATGCTGGAAAAATACTGTAATAGAAACATTTAAAGATTTAGGAGCTATAGCTTTAAAAACAATTGAATCTGATGATGCTTTATCTATTGTAAATAAAACAGTAAAAAATTATGGTAAAAGCTTTGTAGTAAATAATGATTCACGACAAAGACTTGTTATTTATTTAGAAGACTTAATTTTTTGTCATAATGATAAAGATATGTTCCAATTACCTGGAATGCATTATTTGTTTACTAAAGCTGAAACAGTAACTATTTCAGAACAAGAAGCTTTTATAAATTTATATAGACAGATTTTAATGGGAGATAATATAGATAATATAAAAGGTATATCTGGATGTGGACCCAAAAGAGCAGAAAAAATTTTGTCTTTGGCTAAAACAGAAGAAGATCTTAAACTTAATACAGTTGCAAAATATGGACAAGTTTATGGAGATTCTTGGAGAGAAGAATATATAAAAACTAGATTGCTTGTAGAATTACTAGAACCAAATCAACAATATGAAAGTATTAGTAAAAAAATAGAATGGATAAAAAATGACAACCTTCTTTCTACTACTTCTTTGTTTGAATCTGGTAAAAGTATGGATATAAATGATCTATTTTATTAGTTAATTTAATATTTTTCAATAACTTACTAATTAAAAATAATTTTATTATGTCAAGATTTTTGGTTGATCCAACAGATAATATATTTAATTATTACCTTCTACCTATTGTAGGGGTAAATAAAGCAAGTTTTGAGAAATATTTTATTAGAACTTTAGTTAATAAAATTGGAACTTTAGTTTATGTGAAAGTTAATTCTTCGATTATTGTAAAATCGATTTATTTTAAAGGTTTACAAGATATAGAAAATCAATATTATTGTGTTTATACTGTACCTAATGAATTAGTACCTGATGTTAAACTTATAATTAAAGGTGAATATAGTAAAATATCTGAAAAAGTTAAAACTATAATAAAGGATAATTCAGGTTTAGTTAAAGGTAAATTTGTAAAATCTATTGAAACTATTTATGTATCTAAAGCTATACTTGCTTTAGATAGACATCCAGCTTTAATTATGGATATTAAAAATGAATTAGGTTTGACTACAGAGCAATTAAATGAATATTTGATAATACCGAAGAGAGAATTAGTAGATAAACCAAGAAGTTTTGACTTTATTGAATTTTATCTAGAGTAATAGGGGAGTTTTATACTCCCCTTTAATTTTTTATACAAATAACATAAATAATGAGTAAAAATATAATAAATACGTATGATAAAAACTTAAAAACTGGTTGGACTAATGCTAATATTTTTGAATTTATAGAACTTATAGTAAATTTGGAGAATAAAAAATATGGAGCTTTATTCAATCCATATAGGAGTAGAATTACTTTTGAATCAGTGATAATCTATGAAGTAGATTACCATAATGATGTAATTACTAGATATCACTCTAGAAAAAACAATTTACGAGAATCTTTTATTGAATGTTTTGAAAAACTTATAAAAGACTTAAAATGAGAAAAGTAATAAATAAAATACCAGAAAAAAGGAAAGCTGAATTTATAGAGAAGGTTAAAAAACTTTTAATTCCCTTTTCAATCGAAATAGAAAAGGAAGAAGATTTTTACTTAGAAAAAGCTGAAGAATTATATTTATCAGAATTAATAATGTAAAAATCTTTATTGTTTAACTAAATTAAATATAATGAGACTTTATGCAGTATTTTTAATCCTGTTAATACCTTTACAATTATTTGCCCCATTTGATTTTAATAAATCAACAACTAAACAAACAATTAAAGTAGAACAAGAAGAGTCTATTTTAGATTATTGTTTAGTAGAGTTAAAAGATGGTACAAATAAAACTAGAAAAGAGGTATTTCACTTAGCTAAAAACGCTATAAAAGTTTATTTAAAAAGAAAACATTACACAGATCATTTTTTAATACAGGATAGTTTAGCAGATGCTCTAGCCTGTATTTTTGTTTCAGAAAGTTCTAATGCTCGTGGAAGACCGGCTAAATCATCTTTATGGATCTTACATTTTAACCCTTTTGGTTTAACTTCTTCAAGAGGGGATGTTATAAAAACTTCTTGGGAAATGGTTAAAGGTAAAAGAGTAGTTATGAATAGAGTATTTAGGTCTTTTAATTCTTTTGAAGAAGCGGTAGATTCTTTATTATGTGACTATTTATTAAAACTTAGATTTGAACCTTTAATGAATTGTCTTACAGTTAAAGATTTTCTGTATACATTAAGGGATTGTGGTTATATGACTGATAGTAATTGGCCCAATTTTGCTTATAATGAAATATATTTAAAATCAATACAAACTTTTTAATACTTAATACATGAGAAAACAAAATATAAAAACTTTTGGTATAGGTTTAGCAATAGTTATAATTATATACCCCAGTCTTTTAGTTATTAATAGTATGAATGATGATATATTTGAATTTATATTAGCTTTATTTATGTTATCTGTAGGTTTTATTATGTCATTTTTAATAAATCCTTTACATGATAGAATATATGGTAAAAAAGTAAAAGTTAAAATTGTTACTAAAGCAACTACTTTACCTATATATGCTAAAATAGATGATTCAGGTATGGATATTAAATACAATGGAGCTTTAGCTAAAGAAATATTACCTAGAGAAACTAAATTATTTGCAACAGGTATATATGTAAAAATACCTAAAGGTTATGAAATACAAATAAGATCTAGAAGTGGACTTTCACTAAAAAATAGTGTTTTTGTTCTTAATTCTCCGGGCACAATAGATAGCGGTTATACAGGAGAGATTGGTATTATATTACACAATGCATCTCTTAAACCATATAAAGTAATTCCTAAACAAAATATAGCTCAGTTAGTTTTGACAAAAGTAGAAAAAATTGAGTGGGAATCTATTGAATCTGTAGAATTATTAGATGTTACAGAAAGAGGTAGTGGAGGTTTTGGACATACAGATAAATTATCTTTATGTCATGGATAGATATTTCAAAGAATTTTTGTTTGTACTTTTTCTAATTTTTAGTAATCTAATATTTATTATCTTTATAGATATAAAAGATCTCTGGATAAACATAATTAGCTGGTTTTCGGTTAATGTATTTATCTGTATTTTTTGGTTTCTTATAAATAAATCTAAAATAAATTAAATATGGATGATGAATCTTTAATGCCATTTGATAAATATAAAGGAGATAGACTAATAGATATTCCAGCTTGGTACTTATTAAGTTTATTAAATAATGATAATCTTCAATACGATTTAAAAGAATACATTTTAGATAATGAAAATGTATTAATACAACAAAAAAGAGATGAAGATAGTAAAAAATTTAAAAATTATTACTAATGGAAGAATATAAATTAATTAAAACCTATCCTGATTCACCTCATCTAGGTTCGGTATATATATATGATTCAAGTATAGAAATGTATATTCCGAAACAAGAAAATGCAGATTGTAATAATTATTATCATGATACGGAAGTAGAAAATTTCCCAGAATTTTGGGCAAAAAATCTTCATACTACAGAAGATGGCGTAAGTATTTATGAAGGGGATACTTTTTGGTTTATCAGAGCAACCAGTGAGCCGGTATCTTGTAAGGCTGTTAAAAATATGCCATCTGGAAATAAATTAAAAGGAGACTTAGACTTTTCAACAAAAAAAGCAGCTCAAGAATATTTAGATTCTTTAAAACCTAAACTTGAAAAAGGTGCCTGGTATAAACTTTTTTTCGGTCAAAAACAATATTATGGACTATTTTCTAAATTAGGTACTGGTAATGTTGGATTTTGGAATAATGATTGGATTGAAACTGTTAATTTTCAACCTGAAGAGTATACTTGGGAAAAAGCTGATATGAAAGAAGTTAAAAAACTTTTATTAGAAGAAGCTAAAAGAAGGTATCCTGTAGGAACTAAAGTAAAAATAAAAGGTGAGATAAGAACTGTTAATAAAATTCATTTGTGTTGGTGTGGACAGTACATAATATTTAAAAGTGAAGAATCATTCAAGCATAGAAGTTTATCAGAGCTATGGAATGGACATACATGGGCTGAAATGGTAGAAGAAAAGAAATATTATTTAGCAGGAAAGTATAATTTTGATAAAATTGGCCCTTTAAATATATAAGAAAG
>Ga0255050_10000131_pt1 | contig 10050 bp, 6 predicted proteins | sample JV7_2_5_MG_FD_181714 | JGI IMG/M metagenome (GOLD analysis project Ga0255050, IMG submission 181714) | Seawater microbial communities from Jervis Inlet, British Columbia, Canada - JV7_2_5 | ecosystem: Environmental > Aquatic > Marine > Inlet | place: Canada: British Columbia | collected 2016-10-06
TTCTGGTCTTTGCCGGACGCATGAGCTATTTCCGGGGAACAGTGGAACTCGCTGAAAATGAAGAGTTTTTCGGGCAACTGGAAAATATTCAACAAGGTCCATGGCACCGCTATGGATTAACGCAGGTACGATTTAGCAACCTGGGATTTCGCATCCGCTATCGCCAGGGTATCAAGCGCGCCAACACGATTAATCAGATTGGCTTGACCATGGGCGAAGGCCAGCAACAATTGATAGAAATAGGCGATCATGTCCCGCTTGTGATAGGCCATTACCGCTTCTATACCTCACACAATAAGGGTTATGCTCCAGTGTTCGAATGGCGTCCGTCCGCGTCGGCTGAAGTGATAGTCGGCAGTATCCATTTACCGGCTTATCCAGCCCATGAATACCGCCAGGCGCTGGAATGGAAAATCCCAGCTAGCGATCAAACGCTATGGACCATGCTGAGCATAGAAGAAGACGTTCTGCCACCCGACCGAGACTTTGATTTTCGGGTTCCGCAACAGCATAAACTGATTGTTCGCTACCAGGATCAGCGTCATGAGTTAATGCCCGGGGATGAGCTGTCACTTCCGCAAGGCTTGTTACTTTACCGAGAATTAACAACCTGGATGGGATACAGGGTCGACTATGACTGGACGCGCCCGTGGCTACTCGCGACAGCGTTGATCGGCCTGGGCGCGCTATTCTGGCACTATATAGCGAAATTCTCGTTGCTCAGAGCAGCCAGGATCGAAGATGGTATTGACAAGTTAGCTTCTTGAACCGGTAAAAACTCACGTAAATATTACCTTTTCAAGCTACTACAATTTCCCAGGACGCAAAAGCACGCAATCGAAGTAATCTATAAATCTTCGCAGAAACCAGGTGACGACCGAGATTGAAAAGACTGGATACGGTGGCATGAATACCCGGAAATCGTTGTGCCTGTTTCATCGTTTTGAATTTTCGCATCCCCCGTTCTCGGACTCTAGTTGACTGGTGAGATAGCTCGGCTCGATTATTTGCATACTGCGAATTATCGTGAATTGATTCTGGGATGAGTTCTCGATGGGAAACCTCATAACTCCTCAGTTTGTCGGTTACAATTTTCCGGGGTTCACCTCAATGTTTCTTTCCAACAGGCTTCATTTACGATCGTGGCGATATTTCCTAATATGCTCCAATCCCTGAGAACAATGTTTATCACGGGACTTTTCCTGCACTTTTCAGCGGCCCTTTCTCTTTTGGCTCGTTTTTTCTGCTCTGGTAGTACCTCCTCACTAACCCTGAGGCAATCGTTATACCTCATGACCCTAACTCTGCAATGTGAGCATTGGATTCGACTGTGCCGCTGTCAGGCACGCTATGAAGAATTTAATATTAGCGATTCTTTTTAAATACAAGATTAATAATATAACGTTGATTGCTATTCAATTGCCGGATCTGTCGTTTGTAGCGTTAAACTATCAGTCTCTGGGACGGCGACTGAAAATCCTCGTGTCGGTGGTTCGATTCCGCCCCTACCTACAATACCGCGTTCGATCGCCATACGGAGCAGCACCTCGAAGCCGCCGGGTTGGACCTGGTCGTGGACAGGTTTCTCTACAAGGACATCATCAAACTACTGTTGGTGCGCCCGGAAAAGGTTACGGAAAAATGAATAGTCGGACCGCCCGGCCCGAGGACCGGGCAGTACCAGATGCCGTTTATTCGATAACTTCGAATCGACCCTGAAAAAATCGCAAAACCCTGGGCTCATAGGTAAATCTCAAACCTTTCACGCTATCCGCAGTTTTCATCACCGCGACAACGCTTTCAGCGGTAACGTCCATATGCGCCTGGGTGTATACGCGTCTTGGAATAGTCAGCCGTACCAGCTCCAGTTTAGGCATATGGTTTTCACCGGTTTCCTGGTTTCTTCCGGCTGAAACCACACCGCGTTCCATCGAGCGAATACCAGATTCGACGTAAAGCGCTGCTGCCAGGGCCTGGGCCGGAAATTGTTCCTGCGGCACATGCGGTATTATCGCCTTGGCATTTAGGAAGATAGCATGACCACCATACGGCTTAACCACGGACACGCCCTCTTTCTCCAGCCTCTCACCCAGATACGCGACCTGCCCGATGCGGGCGTGAATATGATCATCCTGAACGCTTTCGGTAATCCCGATGGCCAGTGCCTCCATATCTCTGCCGGCCATGCCGCCATAGGTATGCAGCCCCTCGTAAACAACCACCAGTTCGCAGGCTCTTTCATAGAGTTCCGCATCGTTCATGGCAAGAAACCCACCGATGTTGACCATTGCATCCTTCTTCGAGGACATGGTCGCGGCATCGGTTAGCGAACAGATTTTATGCACAATTTCCTTGACCGAACTGTCCTGGTAACCGGCTTCTCTTTGCTGGATAAAGTACGCATTTTCCGCCACCCGGGTCATATCGTGAACCAGCAGAGTGTCATGCCGGTCACACCAGGTTCGCAGTTCACGTAAATTTGCGAGAGAAATGGGTTGACCACCCGCCATGTTCACGCAAGTGGCAATACATACATACGGGATATTGCCGGCGCCAACTTTATCGAGTAGCTCGTTTAATTTGTTGAAGTCGACATTACCTTTAAAGGGATGCGTAGACGCGGGATCGTGAGCCTCGTCAATAATGACATCGACGAAAACACCCCCGGCCAACTCCTGGTGCAAACGGGTGGTGGTGAAGTACATGTTCCCGGGGATATAGTCACCCTGCTTGATCAGAATCTGGCTTAAGATGTTTTCCGCACCACGCCCCTGGTGAGTGGGGACGGTATATTTGTAGCTGTAGTACTCCTCTACGGTATCTCTCAGATGGTAGAAGTTCCGGCTGCCCGCATAGGCTTCGTCGCCCATCATCAAGCCGGCCCATTGCCTGTCGCTCATCGCGCTCACGCCCGAGTCAGTCAAAAGATCGATATAAACGTCCTCCGACTTCAACAGGAAAGTATTGTAGCCGGCCTCAGCGATAGCATCCTCACGCTGCTCCCGGGTGGTCATTTTCAGGAGTTCGACCATCTTTATTTTGTAGGGTTCTGCCCAAGATCTTTTTTCCACGGTACACCTCATTTCTAACACTAGTTAAAAAGTTTACTGTGGTATGAGACTTTGTAGGGAGTTTCCGATACCACGGTGTCTACTGCGGCATTTCATCCCTTATCGTCCTGCTCGGACAAAAGAAGTGGCCAGCGCACAACCCAGTTTCGGCTGTGAGTTGCGACTATAAACCAGATTGGCCTGATAAGAATTGATCTGCATCAAATAATCCATTTCTGAGGCCAGATGACTTTCACTCAACCGTGATCCAGCACCCATTTTTTTTGCAGACCATTTTACCGATCTCGTAAGCACCGGGAGCGATTCTGGTGAATTCCTCGACTGTATCCTGCATGACCGCAACCAGTAGCCCCCCGCTTGTTTGCGGATCACATAAAATATGTTTCTGTTGTTCGGTTAGGGGGGATACGTGATGCCCGTAACTGGCGAAGTTACGCGTGCCACCGCCTGAAATACAACCTTGCCGAAGATATTCCTCGACCGCCGGATCCAGTAAGGGGACCCGGTCAAAGTCCACTTGTGCGGCGACTTCACTACCCTGGCAGATTTCCAGAAGATGCCCCAACAAGCCGAATCCAGTGACATCTGTCATCGCGATTACCGACGGCAGGCGCCCCAGCTGTTCGCCAATTTTATTGAGCTCGCGCATGCTGTTTGTGGCAATGTGTTGATGCTCGGCTTTTAGTTTTTTTTGTTTTTGGGCCGTGCTTAAGATACCCACACCGAGAGGTTTGGTTAAGAAGAGGGAGCACCCCGCTTTGGCCCGATTATTCTGTTTTAGATAATCTATCTTGATCCTGCCCGTGACAGCCAGTCCAAAGATAGGCTCGGGCGCATCTATGCTGTGTCCACCAGCCAGAATAATCCCGGCGTCTTTACAGGCTTGGCGCCCTCCATCAACTACCCTTGCCGCAATATCTGCGCCCAGTTTTGAGGTAGGCCAGCCCAGTATGGCAATCGCCATCATTGGCGACGCCCCCATGGCGTAGATATCACTCAGAGCGTTGGTCGCGGCTATTTGTCCGAAGGTAAATGGATCATCGACGATCGGCATGAAAAAATCGGTCGTACTGACGATCGCTTCGCCGTTGCCGATATCGTAGACCGCGGCATCATCCTTCGATTCATTGCCGACCAGTAAATATTTATCCGTGGCAAATTCTACCTGTCCCTGGAGAATGCTTTCCAACATTGCGGGCGCAATTTTACAACCACAGCCTGCGCCGTGACTATATTCGGTCAGTTTTATTTCGGATGCCATCGGTTATCGGGTCGAGTTTGAGGGATGGTTATGCCAGTGCGCGTATCTTATCCTGGTATGCCTGTTTCATCGCTGCCTCAAACTCGGTATTGGATGCATACTCATAACCCAGTACCGGTTTCCACAAACGACGGTTCTCCATGCATAGATAAAAGAACACATTGTTTTTCCAGCTTTCGGCAAAACTATCGTATACATGCGAAAACAGGGAACGTTTGATTTCATCGGGATAAGATTGTTTGCCGTCACTATCGATCATCGGCATTTTTAAAATCTGCGTGGGGATGGCGCGTTTTCGAATCTCGCGTACGACCGACTTGATATAGGTGAGCGTGCCCATCGATACCAGCGCAACCTCCTCCGGCTCAAACGACGAGCATAGCTGCTCGACAACAAGTTGATAATCTCGCTGCCATTGATCGTAATGTACGATCGGGTGAAAATGGAAACCCACGAGAAAACCCGCGTCCGCCACTTTTCGTGCCGCATCCAGGCGTTTGTCCAGCGATGCGGTGCCGTGTTCTTCATATTGAATCAAGGTCGGCGTATTCAGCGACCAGGTACACAGAATATTTTTTGGCGCATCCACGAGCAACAGATGATTGACATTGGCCGATTTAGTTTTCAGTTCCAGAATGACGTTGGGATGGGTGCAGGCAAAATCGATCAGCGCATCCAGCACACCATGGCTATTACCCCACATCAGCGAATCGGAAGATTGCCCGGTGCCAATGTGATAAGTTTCATTCGGATCGAGTTTCAGATCCCTTAGCTTAGCCGCAAAACCTTTATCGAAACTGATCTGCTTGCCATCAAAAAAGGATTGAATACTGCAATAGCTGCACCCGTAACCGCAGTTATCGACCGCATCCAGCGTCTGCAGATTGCAGCAAAGCGTACGCGGCGAAGCCACCGGGCAGCGGCCAAGGCCCAGGTTGCTTTTATCAATCGCTCGTGGAATCGATGCGGCGCTGATCTTGGGTGCGCAACCTTTCTTCGGGTATTGATTAGCGCGATTTTTGTAATCCTCCCAACTTGAATGTAACTGTCTCATGACCCGTTGTTTGCGAGCCTTCGTCGATGCCGTAGGGCGATTTTCTTCAGGCCAGACATCCTGGATCGCCTCGACGTCCCACATTTGAAAATCCAGTGCAATTTCGCAGGCCTGCCGGCAATCCTGAAAGGAAAGCCGTAATGCTTCGGCACGCTCATTCAGGAATTCTCTTGTTTCTGTTTTGAGCAACTGAAACAGGGGCTGATCTGAAATTGAACCAGGAGAAATCGGCATATTCGATGGTAACGATTAGATGTATGAATCTTAAAGCGGGAGCTACCCTTTGTCATTTACCTATGACGGCAGAAAACCAGACTACGCTTTTTCCAGAAAAGTGATACCAAAATAACCGAAAAATTCCCATAAACCTGGATCAGGGGGCTAGATAAAAAGCCGACTTGATTGAATCTCGGCAAGGGTCCGAACCGGGCACATAGGTAACACTTTATACCGAAGACATGGGTAACACTTTTGGTGTAAACGGGTTTCCAGCCGGTTCGACCCAATTTTCGTCTTCGTCAATGAAACCTGGATCATACATCATAAAGCTGACCAGCCAAATCCGGTCAGCGACTTCGCGGATACCGATAAATTGTCCGCCGAATACAGCGCTGAGCTTCATAGTTCGGCACAAATTGACCTTGGAGTTTTTATAATTGAAAGCGCCCCCATTTTATTCATTCGCCAACCTTCTGACCATCGGTGCCGCGGACAACTGCTGCGCGGATTGCCTCAGTAGCTAGGTGAGAATAGCCCGCGACCGATAAATATAAGAAATAGAGCTGACCGAAATCAGAGACATTACTATCAGGCCACTAGCGGCCAGTTGAAAATTTTGCGCCCCGCCCAACCCGACAATAATTGCCCCGGAAATTCCACCGGCCGCCATTTGCCAGGCCCCGGCAAGACCCGTGCCCGTACCTGCATGCCGCCCGGCCGCCGAAATCGCGCCAATGGTGGTGTTGGCAATCACAATCCCGTTGCTAAAACCAAAAAGACAGCAGGGTAAAACCAGCGACAGGGCGTGCGTCAAACCGGCGGCTTGCGTCGCGTAGAGCGAGACTACAGATATCAGGGTTAACGAACAGCCAATCATTGCAGCTCGTTCGATCCCGCGTGAAACGAAATAAAGTCGGTTGATGGCGTTGCCCAGCAAATAGAACACTGAGGTCAACGAGAACCAAAAGCCAAATTCGATTGGCGAGTAGCCAAGTCGCTGATATTGATAGGGCAGAAAACCGTTCATAGCAAAAAACATCCCGACCTGCATCCCGCTGGTCAGCGCGAAAAAGAAAAAAATACGATTCTGTAACACCGTGCCATAGGTTGATATGACCGCCGCAAACTTAATGGAGCTTGTGCGGTTTAAATTGGTCTCTCGTACCATGATCAGAGCCAGTGCAAACACCACGAAACCGCCAGCTGAGGTCACTACCATCGTGCCAATCCAGCCAGCCGTCTGCGCCAGAACACCGCCGAAAGCCAGGGACAGGACAGGCACAATCGCCATCATTGATACCACGGTAGACATATTGCGGGCCGCATCTACCCGATCAAAGCAATCATTGACAATGGCCCGCCCCATCGACAGACAGGCGGCGGCGCCTAAACCCTGAATGATTCGGTAGAAGGTCAAAGTTTCGATGCTGTCTGCTCCGGCCGCCGCCGCCCCGCCAAGCCCATAAAGCAAAGCTCCAAACAGCAAAATTGGTCGCCGCCCTATACGGTCAGACACCGTGCCATAAACCAGCTGCCCGACCGCAAGTGCCACCAAATAGACGGTTAATAGTTGTTGCACAGCCCCACTTGATGCTCCCAAATCTTCTTGAACCAGAGGCAAGGCAGGTGTCAGCAATGTCAGACCCATCACCGCGCTTGCAACGGTCAAAGCGATCAGCCACATGGGTGGAGGTGTCGGACGTTCGATAATCGATGGTTGTGGTATATCTAACTGGGTCACAATATAGAGGGAAAGGAAAAAACAAAAGTGGCATGCTAGCGACTCCAGAGCCGCTTGACTAGTTTTTAAAGATTACCAATAAAAGTGCAATTTATGCTGGGCACAATGATTACGGGGACAGTATGCCTATTCCAGACCGAAAATCGGCAGTCAGTAAATTAGGTATACTGTCCCCAGAATTTCGGTGCTCAAGGAACCAGCCAACTCGCTGGGCGATGATTTGCGTCAGCTGCGTTAGTTCCTGATACGACGGTATCGCAGACTATAGATTGAATGATGAATGAAAATATAATATGTTAAGTCAAGATTTGACCCTATTTTCATTTCCATCTTTATCCATTTTCATTTTCCTTGCGCCCGTTGTTTTGTCGGAAGAGTGTTGGATCTGACACTTGTTGCATAAACCAGCCGAGAACTCGGCTTCGGTTCGGGCGGTAACGAGCTTCTCAAGAGTAACCCATTCACCCTCTTGATTACGGGCCTTCCTGCAGAAGGCGCAGATTGGAATATTACCCCTTAAGGTTTTTGAGAGCGCCTTTTTTAGAAGCCATGCTGCATCTACGTTCATCAACTCGGTCGATCGAATGCGGACGTGGGCTCTGTGTGAATACAATCCAAAACCAATGAATAATAAAAAGGTAATACTCCGCATCCAGAGTTCATTTTTGTCGGAGGGAAACAAACGCATCGCAAAAGATACATTTTCTATCATCAAGGTATCAAGGTACGCTTCGACTACCCAATAGCCGAAGGCTAATAAACACCCGACCAGGATAAAGGGTGGATTTCTAGATGACGATGGTGGCATAGTCGGCTTCACGGTCTAGCAAGGGAGTATTAGAAATTCAGTTAACATCACAGTGTGGTAAAACTCCTGGTGGCACTTTCGACAGTGTCTATACCGTCGCTGGCGGTTACCTTCCAATAATATGTGGTTGTTGCTTCAAGGCCTGATACCGAATGGCTCATTTCGTCGCCAGGGACCGGATTGCCGCCAACACTACCATCACCGCAGCTTGAAACCAGCCCGATGATCGCCAGGCTATAGATAGCCATCATCAACCACCTTCTCCTTCTTAATCCGATGCTACCCAGAACCGAGCCAAAAAGCACCAGAGGTAACAGCCCTTTGACACCAGCAAAATCTATTGCCTTCCCAGCCGATGCGACTAGGGTAGAGGTACAACCATAAAACGTCTGATCCTCGCAGATGAAAATTTGGTAACTCGGGCTGACACCTTCCGGAGATGTCACCGTATACCAGACGAAAGTCACGGTTGTGTCCAACCCCGTGGCAACATCGGCTGGTGATAACAGGGTAATGACTTCACAGGCATCACCCAGTCCATTACTGTTGGCATCAGCCTGATCCGGATTAGCATCGATCGGGCAGTTGTCCTGGGTATCAATCACACCATCCCCGTCATCATCGGTATCAGCGTGATTAACTATGCCATCACCATCGATATCGCCAAGTGGTCCATCCTGATGATTGTCATCGAGGTAATCAGGTTGACCGTCAATATCAATGTCTGGGCATCCTGACAGGTAATTTGGACATTCAACTAAATCACTGATTCCATCACCGTCACTATCACCTGACCTATCTGGTATGCCCGTGCTGATATCGACATCCACATAATCCGGGATACCGTCAAAATCAGTATCCGTTGTGCCCTCTATCGCATCATCGATTCCGTCATTATCGCTGTCGGTATCCTGATAATCTGGCGTACCATCGCCATCACTGTCTAGCGGATGTGTATCAATAATGCCATCAGCATTCAGATCAAGTGCATCGACACCTGAAATGAAACTATCAATATCGAAATTATCATCAATACCGTCACCATCGAAATCAGCACCTGAGGTGTTAGCTTCGGTAGCATCAAAAATGGCGTCATCGTCACTGTCAGTCTCCATATAATCCGGTGTGCCATCAGCATCACTATCGGCACAAAATGGATACAGTTCGCACTCAATTATATCGAGTATGCCGTCACTGTCGCTATCGCCTGGGCCTGGACCTGTACCTGCGGCATCAACATAGTCTGGAATGCCATCACCATCAGTATCGGTAATACTTCCTTCTGCAGAATCCAGCACACCATCGTTATCGCTATCGGTATCCTGATAGTCCGGTATACCGTCACCATCGGTATCTATTGGATTAGTTGAATCAACGCCGGCTTCATACACATCAAGTATGTTGTCACCATCTGAATCGGTGTCGGTATAATCCAGTAGGCTATCGCCATCGCTGTCCGGGCAACCTGATAACAAGTAATCAGGACATTCTTCAGCGTCTGGAATACCATCGTTATCACTGTCAGTATCCATGAAATCTGGCGTTCCATCACTATCGGTATCAGGACAGTTCGGTGGGCCTAATGGGCACTCTACAGAATCGGGGATACCGTCATTGTCGTCATCTTCGGCCACGTTATTCACCGTTACGTCGACCGTATCCGCCACACTACTGACACCACCATCGTTATCGGTCACGGTCAGCGAGAAGGTCAGGATAGTATTGACGGTCACTGCCGGTGCTGTGAACGACGGTGTCACTGTCGTTGCACCGATTAAGGTTACCGTAATTCCGCTGCTATCGGTCTGTGTCCAGCTGTAACCCGTAGTGGGGTCGATCGAGCCGTCACTATCGCCGGAGCCACTGCCATCCAGGGTCACCGGATCGCCTTCATTC
>Ga0255050_10000134_pt1 | contig 9938 bp, 15 predicted proteins | sample JV7_2_5_MG_FD_181714 | JGI IMG/M metagenome (GOLD analysis project Ga0255050, IMG submission 181714) | Seawater microbial communities from Jervis Inlet, British Columbia, Canada - JV7_2_5 | ecosystem: Environmental > Aquatic > Marine > Inlet | place: Canada: British Columbia | collected 2016-10-06
TGTTATTGATATTGAGTCTTTAATCGAATAAACGATTGGGAGAAAAAACAGAACGATGCAGGAGAAGCGGACATGGAAGAAACCGCATAAAACATAAAGTTTTGTTAAAAGGGGGTGAGAGATCATCACCTTTCTCTTTGATGGTGTTAGTGTAATACAACAAAAAATAAAAATCATGAACGAGTACAAAATAAAAACTGATGACACCCCAAACCTCCTCTTAATGGTTGGGCCATCTTGCTCCGGTAAATCAACATTTGCTAGAAAAAGGGCAAAGGAAGGGTACTACATTATCTCCCGCGATAATTTTCGCGAGCATCTATTTGGAGAATATAGACAGGGAAACAAAGAAGAAGAAAACATGATAACCGATATGGTTAAAGGTAGTACCATCATGTTACTGTCAATGGGGTACAACGTAGTATTAGATGCTACACATCTTCATGAAGCATATATTAAGGACACGCTAACGTGGTTTGGCGACTTTGCTGACATTCATATACACTTCATGCCACAAGTCTCGTTAGAGACGCTTAATGAGCGTAATGCTCTCCGTAGTGCAACTACTGGAAAAACAATTCCAGCTTTTGTTATTGAAAACCATTTTAAAGCTTTTCAAAATCTAATTGATACATACAAGGGTGAAAAATTTTATCCAAGAAACTAATGATACAATTTAATAGTATAAACAGCTTTAAAAATGTATGGCTGACCTCGGACAGTCATTACGGGCATAAAAATATAACACGCGGAATCTCCACATGGGAAGGCGGTGGGACTCTTGGTACAAGGGATTTCCAAACACTCGATGAAATGAACGCCGCAATGGTTGAGGGGATTAACAAATATGTAAAATCTGATGACTTACTTATCCATTGCGGAGATTGGTCTTTTGGGGGAGCATCTAAAGCTCAAGAATTTCGTGAAAAACTAAATGTCGAAGTAATTTTCGGTACTTATGGAAATCACGACCATAACTTTATCAATGGTAAGGCTCAAAATCCGTTCTCCCTTTCAGATCATGTCCTCTACTTACAGTTTAGAGGAAAAAAAATGGTAGTGTGTCATTATCCGATGATTTCACATCACCAACATCATAAGGGTAGTTGGCTAATTCATGGCCATTGTCATGGAAGTCTTAAAGAAGGTGTTCCCGGAAAAATTCTGGATGTGGGTGTAGACCAAGCATATAAAATGTTTGGGGAATATCGACCATTTTCTTTTAAAGAAGTAGCAACATACATGTTTGGACGAGAGATAGCATTTGCCAGCCATCATAATAAAACAACATCGTAATGAAACAAACTGTAATTTGGCTAGATGATATACGTGACCCAAAGGAACATACTGCTAAAGTATATAGGGATAAAAATAATATTTTTTGGTGTAAAAGCATGAAAGAATTTACCCATATGTTCCCTAAATTAAATGTTGATATGGTTTGGTTCGACCATGACCTTAAACTGGAACATTACACTCCTCAAAAATATTGGGGTAATTATTATGAGTCGGACAAGTATCAACGAGAACGAAACCATACGGAAACTGGTTATGATTGTGCTGCTTGGATGGTTAAATATTGCCGTGAGAATAACATTGAAATTCCGATGTATAAATCTCAAAGTGCAAATCCAGTTGGACGGGATAGGATTATAAGCCTACTTAATTGGGAAACCAAAGAAAATACACAAGTATGAAAAAGAATGAATTTTATGTATGGGTCAGCGGAAGGCTTGATCTTTATGGCAAATCCTCAAAACAAGTTAAAGTCGCACTTAAATCTGTAGTGTACAATGATGTGGGTGGTATATCTCTTTTATACACCTCAGATGGGCCTAAATATTTTGGAGAAGTGACTATCCCAGAACAACTAAAAAGTAGACTAAAAGAAATCGAAAAAAAGTAGGTGTTTGATTGAACAATCTGATTATCAATGCGTTCTTAAAAGAAAAAGCAACGAAATGATGTTTTCAAAAGTAATTAAAGATCGTCTTGTGAGCATCTATATTTCAGGCGGTGAGGGAGGTTACCAAATGTTTTATATATTTTGAGCGAAAGACCCCGTTCCTTTAGGTCGGGGAGTAGGTCAATCTGATTGAGTTTGTTAAATTTATATTATGAATATGTCCGCAATAAAATTCACCACCCCTACACTTCAAACCCCTTGGGGCATTCCAACACTGGATTATACACCTGACGACATTAAAGAGTTGCGTGAAAACGAAGTATTCGTCTATGGTGACAACCTCGCACATCGTCATGGAGCGGGCGCAGCAAAACACGCCTTAAAATTCGGGGCAATGCATGGGCTTGGGTACCAAGTTGTGGGCCAAACATACGGTATCTCTACAAAAGATCATACTGTTAAACATGTTTTATCTTTGGAAGATATATACAAAGAAATAAACTATTTTAAAATGGTTGCTGTACAGAATTTCAGGAAAGTGTTTTTAGTGACCAAAATCGGTTGCGGCCTTGCCAACCCCCACGAAACAGAAGAAGAACGGATCGCAGAAATTGCACCCATGTTTAAAGGGTCACCCCCAAATTGCGTTTTCCCAAAAGAATTTGAAAAGTATTTAAAATGACCATAGACATATCTAAAACTACCTCAGTAGAATTTATTAAAGGTAAAGCTTACCCAACATACTCCCTAGCCGAGTTCATGATGGGAACACCACCTCAACTAGTTCCAACATATTTCTCTACAGACCTAACAAGTACAACCGAAGTAGTTATTATTGAGAACGATGGTGTTAATAGTAAGCTGTTAATACCAATGAAGAAGACACAACCAATTATTTGCGTAGCAAAAAATACAGATTATAAAAAATTATGAATATAAAACTCACTCACCCAAACGCAATACTCCCATTGAGAGCGCATGACACAGATGCCGGATGGGATTTATACGTGGCAGATGTAAAAAAGGGTTTTCCATATCAAAACCAAATTTGGTATGATTTTGGAGTTGCATTTGACATCCCAAAAGGTTGGGTAGGACTTGTATTCCCACGCAGCAGCGTTGGTGCCAAAATGGATTTAACGCTATCTAATTGCGTTGGAGTCATCGACAGTGGATATACAGGAAGTGTAAAAGCTATTTTTGACACTCTTATCAGAGATTGGGCTAGATTCTCTAAGTCAAGTAAGAATAGCGACGGTTTTGCAGAAGAGGATACAAATTATACGCGAACGTATAAAGTTGGGGATCGTGCTGCACAGATCGTATTTCTTCCATTAGCTGATGTTCAAGAACTAACGGTTGTAGAGGACTTTGATAAAGAAACAAGTCGTGGGAGCGGTGGGTTTGGTAGTTCTGGGGAATAAATAATGTAAGGTGGTGGAATTGGCAGACACACGCGAAAACGTCTATTCGTGGGAGATTATGGGATAAACCGTTATTGGCTAACTACTCATTGGAGATTCGAATTCTCCCCTTACAGCAAAAAACAATTTATATATTTTGAGCGAAAGACCCCGTTCCTTTAGGTTGGGGGTAGGTCAAAACTAATTAATAATAACACGTTTTCCACCACGATTGAAGTATACTCCTGTTTTGGGATTATCTCCAACGGGTTGCCCCAAAATATTGTAAAGCCTTCCTGAACTTGGTTCGGGGAGGTTTTCTTGTTTTACTATACAAAAGTTTTTGTAAGAGCTTTCACTTGTATTCGATCCGTTATCTTTATCATTGATGATCCACAAATACCTCATTTCCCCCGGAACAAGTGGGATTTCTATTGTTCTCCATATATCTACGGGAACATCTAATTCTCTATTACCAAAGTTCTGTGTGCCCGTTAGGTTATATATGGTAACACCAAATGGATTATTCCCATAACTAACGGCAACACCTTGAATCTCACCTTGACCATCACCATTGTATTCAAATCTCAATATATCTCCGTTTTGAATAACTACCGCGAGATCGTGTCTTGTCCAAATATTTCCGCGAAGTGTGAATGTATTACCACCAGCATATATCCAATAACCTCGGTTACGTCCGGGTTGATATTGTTGTTCATAGAAATGAGCGTCAGCAATATCTATACAAGGAATGCTTGTAGGAGGCTCACAGAAGGGTATTACAAGGCTATCTCCGTCGAAAGAATATTCTACCCCATCAACGAACAAATAACCTGTCATACACTCCCCATTAAAGCCATCCCCGTAGCTATCAAATACAAATAATGTATCACAAGATGTTGCACAAGCAACAATGCCTACATCAATACTATCTTTAGGGTATGGGCCACCAGTTGAGCTTCCCCACCTCCAAGTTGTTTCTCTTGGATCAGAGTTCATTACAATTCTTGCTGTTCTAACACTATCACATTCTGGTTCAGGATCAACAGGATTACAAACTAATCCAGCGGCTTCTAATCGCTCATGCAGTCTATCTGCAACTTGGTCACGGAAAACAAACTCGGTTTGTCCAAATAAGTGACAATATGACATAATCGTTCCAAAATCAGGGGGTGTCATTGGGATACTAAACCCACAACTATCTATAGGTGTATTATTTCCATTCCATACAGGGTAGTGAGTGTGATGACTTCCAATTACGTGACCAACCTCATGAGCTGAAACCAACCCATTCCAAAACAATGCCGCACCAACTGGTCTGTTGATACCAGATTGCAGTGTAGATACTGCGTAGGCATAGTTACCTTGTAGCTGATTTAATACCCCAATACCCCCACTTCCCTTAAATGTGTACAAGTGAGCAACATCACCCATAAAAGGTGTACCCACAAAATTATTTATAATCTCTGAATTATTGCGGCCAGCAACGATGGTGTCTAGGTATGTAATATTGAAATCCACACCCACATTAATTGAATCATATGCTTGAATAAATCTAGCATTTGTTTCTGTCACTACAATAGCCGACCCAACTATACCTAGTCTATCTTTAACACTCCGATCTACAAAAACATGTACGTTTAAACATTTTCGAGTATGACTAGTTTTAGCTAACTCTAATCTGGGCATTTTATCCGCATCACCAATTATAATTGGCTCATGTAGCGGTTGACCATTTATTTCAGTTAAACAGAAAAAAAGAACAATTATTAATAAAATTTTCCTCATAATACAGCACTTTTATTTTTTAAATTTCTTCTGCAAATTCAAACGACGCACCCGCATTACAAGCCCCTCCATTTTCTCTGTGTATGGTAAATATAAACATGTCTCCCGGAGTAATGTACACATATGTACTCCCTTCAAATAAAGCGGTGGTAGTGTATGTTTCGTCCTGACGGACTCTACTACCAAAAACCAATGTTGCTTTTCCTGTATCAAAACTCATAGGTGTAACCACATCAGGGTTATCGTATTCAAGGTACTCTAAATGACCATCGCCAAAATCTCCCCATGTTTGATCATTACCTGTAATTGCGGTAAAATCTCTGGTAGTCCAAATCCTAACAAACGCCCTCTGGTCCGAAAATCCACTTGCCATTAAAGATAAAGTGTCTCTAGTGTTTATAAGTCCATTCACGGTGGGTTTGCTACGTATTGCTAAAATAGGAACATTAAATCCGATGATAGAAGTTTCACCTGTTTGATTACTTAAACTAATACTCCCATATTGCTTACCGTTAGCTCCTCCCCCTTCGCGAGTCATGTCTACACAACCTGATTGTAACACCACATTTTCCCCCAGATTAACGGCTTCAAAGGCTATTGGATTAGCTGGATTGTACATCGTAAGATCGGTTCTTGTCCCAACGTATTCAATTTCTTTCGCAATTTTTGTGTTTATGAAAAACTTATACGACCCCACTCCACGCCATTGCATTTGTATATCGTATAGATTCCCTTTGGATAAATCAATACCTGTGGTATCAATTGCGTACCTATCATCAGTTGTAGTAGCGTCTATAGTAGTTCTAACCACTCCGAATAGCCCCGCAGATGTCAACTCGAAGAAGGCCCCGCTTTCCGATGTAAAATACCCCCACCGCCTAATACCCAACCCTGTTGGATTTGGTAAAAATACAGAGGTAGAAAATAAATACCCACGGTTGGGTTCGTATCTTGGATTTCTGAAAGTACGTAAGTAGACTTTATCAGATAAAGTCACCCCTGATTGTAGGTTCAACTTACCGTTTACAGAAGAGGCATTTGAAAATGCAGCCAACTCTACTCCATTTAAAGACTCATACCACACTGTAACAGGTACATTATAGGTAAACATCCCATGAAATAATGATAGGTCTATTGTTGTCTTAGGTTTACCCCAAGCGTCATACCCAAGTTCATTTTTCGCTATACTTACATTTTTAAAATAACTCATACTGTATTTTTATGTTAGATTATTACCCAACCTACTCCATTGGACACCACTACTATACAATCAAATTGTGTTAATACTTGCGTCAATACTCCGTCAATCGCCTCGGCTCCACTTCCGTCTAAGGTAAGTGTTCCGACCCCTGAATTTTTAATAGTGTAGCTCTTACCCGTAACGCCAACCGCAGTAGGCAACGTTACGGTGAATGTATTTGCGGTAGCAATTACTAGGGAGTCCGATGGTAATATGGTATATGTTGCACTTACTTGTGTAACGGTATAGATGCTTATTTCCCCTGTGTAGGCTAGGGTGTTAAACCCCATAGAATCTCGGTATTTCAATCTGTCCCCAGACGACGAATCTACAAAAAGCATCCCTGCCGCTTCGTTTGTAATACTGGCGTTAGTTACAGGATTTAGTTTTACTGCTCCGTTTTTATAGATTGTTAGTGCATCCTCCCTTGCTATGTCAGAAGTACCCATACCTATATTTAGGAGGCGATCTGTGTCATCAGATGCGGGTACATACTCTGTACCAAATTTTCCAAATGATGTCTCGTATTCTGCTGGGGCAGTATTCCCACCACCCCAAGCTGTTGCCTTCGATCCGCTGGAAGTATTATCTTGACCCCAAGCTGTTGCTCGCTCGCCAGATACCGTATTATCTCGACCCCAAGCGACTGATTCCGGGCCTGTTGCTCCCTTGGTCGCGCTAGCTGAGTTAGAAACACTCTTGTCAACCGCGTCAAGCCCTATATTACCATAATTTAGTGGGTCACGCCCAACTAAACGCCAACCAGTACCATTGCCTTCATCTAAGGCTTCTAACCCACTCCCCCCACCCCCACCACCGGATGGTATTAATGTTACTTCTGCCATAATTTTTTATTGTATTTTGTTTTTATTTTTCGTATGGGCCAGATGTTGGGGTTGCGTAAAACTCTGGGTTTTGCGTTAGGATGTTCTGTAATAGAGTGCTACCTGATCTTGGCATACTACTCTGAAAAAATATTGTTTGTCCCATGCTACCTTTTAATTTTTACTTATCCACTAACTCTAGCTGGTGGACCTAAGGTGGGGCGTTTGTTAGTAGTGGGGATATGGGGTTTCGTCAATATGGTGTAGGGTTAAGGTGGTCATGGGTTAAGGTTTTTTCGCTATCCTTCAATAAGCAGCAGACAGCTTCCCGCCTTAATCGTAGTGGCCACGTTACCAACTTGCCACTGCGAAAAGGATAATTGAACTGTGCTGTTTTCTGCGCCGCCCTTTACTGTGGCGACAAATCGAACAGCCTTGTTCTTTTTACCGTCGTTGGATTTGTCTGCCCATGTAGCCGGGTGCGGAATGCCAAAAACCCCTGCCAGTGAAAACGATTGCACATCGGACGAGTCGTTAAACTTTACGAAATTATAAGCAAGTTCCTCGGTCGCGTTGATGGCGATTTTAACCCCTTCGTTATTGCCAGTTTTGTAGATTAGCAGACCCTCTATCTTGGCCGTCTGACCGGCTTTGATGGTCACCGAGAGGTCGTCTAGTGGAACCATAGTCACCCCGTCAGCGACGGTGCTAACGTCTTGCGATAAGGTGATTAATTGATTAGATGATGTGTAAAAATTATTGATTTGGTTCATTATTTGTTTTATTGAATTTTAAATTTGACTACACTTCCTGCTTTAATCGTAGTGGTGCCCGAAGAACTCAATTGCTTAAATCCGAAAGTTATCGTTGTATCGGTAAGTCCCCCGTAAGCTACCCCGCTGTATTTAAATACATTAATGCCGGAAGCCGAATCGAAAGTATCGAACGTAGGAGATGAAAGGCCACCAGAAAAGGGATCAAATACAATAGATCGAGCGATGCTGTCAGCGGCCTTTCGGTCTACGTAGAAATAGTTTACCCCCGGCTCAACATCTGCGCTAATCTCAGCCGAAAAGTCCGCGGTTGCGTTGGTGTTTGCGATAATCGTAAACTCCATTATACAGTGGCTCCCAGCAGGTATTAGAACTTGCAAATCAGGGACGTTAATGTAGGAGCTGGCGTTGTTTGTAGTCGTCACATCGGACTGGACTACCTGAATTGAATCGCCGCCGCCGCCGCCGCCGCCGTTAATAACTGATAGTAAACTAACTCGCATAATTTATTATTTTTTATTTGTCAATAGGTGCAGGTCACGCCGTAGTGTAAAGAACAAAAAGATTATTACCTAGACCGTCGTATGTAATTGCCTCCAACGTGGCCCCCTCCCTACCCAATACTGAGTCAGAGATGGTCGCAACACCAACAGGCGTGGCAGTGCCGTTAAAGGTGAAACTGTCTCCGGTTACTGTGGTAATACAGTATGAAACTGCTCCAGCAGGTATAGTGCCAGCACCAGATACAGTGGCACTCACCGTGTCATATGATGTAAGTGGGCTTGAATACAACACCAGTGGGAAAACAGGCGACGGATCGGAAATAATTCCAGTGTCGGGGTCTAAATACACCACCGTAGTTAAGCCATCTGCATCTATTGTGGTTTGTCTTATGTGGACAACCCCATTGCTATCAGTCACTAGCATCTCGCTGAACCCACTGCCCCCGCCGGATGACGCACATATTTGTTTTAATAGTCTGTTATTACTTGAGATTTTTCTCGTTGCTTCATCTTTAAACATACCTAAGTTTTTTTATTTTAATACTCGGACAGTTTTTATAGTGTTCAGACACTCCTTACATATATAAACAATTTATATTTGAAATAGTTGAACAATTAGTAAAATTAGATGTTTTAATACTTATTAATTTAAATATAAAGATATATGAAAAACAGTGAACATGCACAGCGAATAATTGACTCATTAGAGGGGGAGCATGGTTGGGAAAATATAATTCCGTGGCATGTGGAAGATAAAAAAACTAAATATGACCTTATATTTACGTCAGAGAATAAAGATGTAGTCATGCATTATGAGATCGACCCAATGGTTGCCCCCGGGATTATTTCAGAAGGATTGGCAACAGGAAACTTCGGCCCAACCTTTAGTAGCTCCAAGATGGTAGATAAATTTGAGGCAGAATATATTGCGGGACTCCCTAGACGTACAAGGCGTAAACTAGAAAGGAAATTAAAAAAAGAGAAATATCGTAACAAACGTTAAGAAGTGTTAAAGTGGAGATCGCGTTGAAACTTATTTTGTAGTGAGGTCGTTAATAGAGCAAACAACCAACTATGACACTAGAAGAAATCAAAGCAGCAAGAGACAAACACATGGAACTACGCCATGAAATGGTTTTTAACCGAGAAGTTTGGAGTAGAGCATTGGTTAGAAAGTTCGGGAATGACATGAAACGCACTTTCCCGCATTATTTTGACTGCATGACAGCTAGCGCCATTACATTCAAATTCCGAAACAAAGAGGTTAAAGCAGCTATGGTTGGACGGATCAAACTTGCAACACAAGTTTGGCATAATGAATGGTCCACAAAATCAACGATTAAAACAAACGAAAGGGTTAAAATTAAAAATATTGTCCCTTACACTAAACTTTTTAAAGGGTAAAAACGTTATATTAGCATGAGAGAGTTGAATACATTTTCGTGGTCCTATTTTTATAGCTGTTCGTTTTACGAGCCAGTTGGGGACCGATATGTATAGA
>Ga0255050_10000138_pt1 | contig 9861 bp, 10 predicted proteins | sample JV7_2_5_MG_FD_181714 | JGI IMG/M metagenome (GOLD analysis project Ga0255050, IMG submission 181714) | Seawater microbial communities from Jervis Inlet, British Columbia, Canada - JV7_2_5 | ecosystem: Environmental > Aquatic > Marine > Inlet | place: Canada: British Columbia | collected 2016-10-06
ATGCCCCCCGCCTTCAAAGTGGGACTGGAGAATATCCTTGGCCCAGTTGAACTTTTTCAGCTCCTCAGTTGCCTCATCCTTCCATTTCGGGTCATTGGGCGCCCGGTCTGGATGCCAAACCATCACGGATCGCTTGTATTTGGTCAAAACCTCAGGCAAGCCTGTACCAGCCTCAAGACCAAGGTACAAATAGGCTTTACGGATATTTTCCTCTTCAGACATCAGTTAAACACCGCCTTCATAACTTGCCCCCAGAGAGTCATTAGCGACAAAAGAGTCAAACCTAAAAACCACCAGGGCGGTGCCGGAAGTGTCTTATCAGCAGGCTTACCAGCGTCGGAGCCTGGACCCAAAGCTGTTTCGGCTGCGCTTGTAATACCTGAGATTATCGAATCGCATGCGCCAAAAGCCGCTCCCTCTATCTTTGGACTGAAATCAAACTGAACTACAGTTGAGTCATTGCCCTCATCCTTGAACTGGACATCCATTTCTATAAGGCGCTGTACACGCTCCTTTCGCGTGTGCAATTGCCCGCGAGCATCACCCTCAATTTTGGTTTCTTCCTCTGTGTATCTGAGGCTCGCAGTTATGCGGTGCTGCATGGTATCGGCAGTTGAGACATGCCACTTGTCTCCGAAGTTATAAGTTTGCTCTGAGAGTATCTGCCTGATTTTTGCAAAGACGTGCTTTAGAGGCTGCTTGTATCGCCTGGGAACTGGATGCAGAAAGTTATACCGGTCGACTCCGCCCTTGTGAAAGAACGGCCAGGCGGCCCAGATACCAGCCACAAGACCAGGGAAAAGCCCGGCTTCCTTTTGATGGACAACCAATTCGGCAACCATTGCTCCCACGGCAAGGAAGACGAAAACTCCAACGATAATGCCCACACCAATCATTTCATGGCACCTCTAAGTCTCGTCATAGTCAGGAGCAGCCGCTGGCCGCTCTGTCTTGGGTGCTGGCCGCCTTGTTGTTTCCTTTTCTTCTTTTTCGCGCTTCTCAGGCTCTGGCTTTCTATCAAAGCGGCTCGGCTTCTGGGGCTTCTGATTATTAGCATTTGGCTTCTGCTGTGGCTGAGGTTGCTTAGGTGGTTCTTGTTTGGGCTGCGACTGTTGCTGTTTAGCAGCCCGTCCGCGCTTTCTTACGAACTCCGTCACCTCATGTTTTTCTCGCTCCGGTGGATCATAGGCAAGCGCCTGCGAGTAAGCATCCGGGGCAGTTAACGGCAGCCTGAGCGGTTTTGTATCGGCGGTGAAAACTATCACTTCATTTTTCAGGCCGATTAATTCATCCGGCGTGATAAGAGCTCGTCCTTGGACGAACTCTTGAACGCGTCCGCTATCGCTTACCGTTGCCTCTTCTATGGTCGTTCGGCCAATAGCCTAGCTTAACTCTCGTGCTTCCTGGAAGGTCTTTTGCTTGAAGTAAACTTGCGTGGCTGGCATGTCGATGATTATCTGAGCTTCGCGCCTGCTGTAGACCTGCTCTAGCTGGGCGTAATTCTGAAAGCCTAAAATCAGACCTATTTTGTTTTTGCGAATAATCGATAGAGTGTCACCGATGCCGGATATTTTTCCGAAGTTTGTAAACTCATCAAGCAGCATGGTGACTGGATATTTCATCTCTTGCCGAATTTCCAAAATATGATCTAGCAAGAAATTGACCATCAAAGATCCTATCAATTTGCTGTCTCTCGACCGGCTAGGTACAGCAAGATAGAAAGTGAAGAGCTGCTTCTTAAGCGCGTCAAGGTCGATATCTGTGGTCTCAGTTAGCGTGACCATCTGATCAGTCATCCACGGATTGAGCTTTGTTATGAGCCCAGAAAAGACACCGTACTTGAAATTTGTTTCTCCAGAAAGGCGCATCCAGCCTTCGAATTCCATTTGCGCAACATCCGATGGACTACGCTCAAGAATCTTTGCCACCCTATCTGGTCCCTGCAAAAGCAGCCACCTTAGTGCGCCAAAATGCCCGTAACAAGGGTCTCCCGCTGCTGCATGAAGAATGAGCGGAATGAGCAAAAGCTTCTCAGACCGGTTCCAAGTCTGGTCTCCGCGAGCCTCCGCGCTCTCCCCGTTCATGATTATCAGGTCAGCTAGCTTCTCCGCCAAATTGGCTTTAAGCTCTTCTGGCGCCCGTCTCACCCGGTCTATCGGATTGATTCTGTGTGAAGTCATATCAGAGGGGTTGAAGCAGTAAATCGTATGACCGGCAAGCTTCCTCCAGCCGGAAGTAAGCCGGTACAGCTCCCCGGACTCATAGCCAGGAGTAGCCTCGGTGACGATCATCGAGGTAGCTATCCTCTCAACAAGCTGCGGAATAAAGAAGCCCGTGGATTTCCCTACACCGGTTCGGCCGCAAACCAGGGCGTGAGCATGAGTCCAGCGCTCAGCCACCTGAAGGTACTGGTTTTCCTTAGTTCGTCCGATAATTAGCCTCTTCGGGTCAACCTGGCGCTGGACATAACCGGCAGCCTCAAGCTCCTGCTCAGTGCCCCACCTGGCAGCACCATGGACCGTGCTTGGTTCTTTCTGCGCCCTGGCTGCTTCAGCCCGCTCGGCGTCATTTTGAAGCTCCAAGAAAATCTTGTCGCACCGGCGCTGGCACTCACTTTGGGTGGCTGAGCCTTTGCGCTCTTCCAGCTCTACCTCGACGAACATGCCGCCAGAATTGGCTTTGCGCCAACGTAGGACCACTCGGTATTCATGCCGCCACCAGTCCTGGCCAATTTGTTCATCAAGCCGCTCCACGGCTAATATCTGGTCAAGTTGCTTGCTCGCGCGAGAGACTTGGTAGCCCAGACGGTCCAGGACGTTAACAGCCAGGACGGGAAAGTCCTTTGGATTGGTCTCAATAATGCCAGTGTCCTTGACCTGCATCTACCATCGTCCCCATGGGTCTCGGCTGAACGGGTTGTTCTTGTCTTTCTTCTCTTGCTCTTTCTCTTTTTTCTTTTTCTTCTGTTCGTCCTGAGTTCTCTTATTTTCCTCGATAGCTTTGTCTAATTTGTCTATTACTTCTTTGTCTTTTTCCCGATGCTCAGGATCGCGCCCAGGCTTAACGTATTCATCGTGCTTGTCGCGCTTAGCCTCCTCCATGGCATCTCCGGCTTCCTTGACCCGGTCACGGTTATCGGTCAAGGGTATCCAGCGGACTAGGGTATTGGCGAGCCCGGCGCCTTGCATGAAGAGTCCGACCACTGGATTAGACATCATTTGCTCCTGCATGGGGTTCAGGACACGCCCACCCTCGGCAGACTTGTGGTCTTCCATGGTCTTACTTCGCTCAAACTTCTTGTGAGTGGCGGCAAGCTCCCGCTCCAGAACATTAGCCCAACGGGCTCGGTCGGCATTCTCCAGCCAGCCCCGCAGCTTCTGGTACTCATCAACAGGCAGGCGCTCAGCCTTCTTATCCCGCAACTTGTTGGATAAAGCGCTCAACTGCTCATAGGAGCTGTCTTTGCTGTACTTCGTGCCCTGATAGTCAAAGGAGTCTTTCTGTTTATCGGGTGCCGCCCCTGGCTCCTTGTCGGCCTTGTCCTTGGCCGCTCGAGGTGCTCGAGCGGCTAGCTCCTCTTTCTCTTTCATCCAGGCTATAAGCTTCTTGTATTCAGGCTTTTCAATCCTTTCATCAGGATTATCCCATAGGTGCTGATTAAGCTCCTGTAGCTCCTTGAGCGTATTTCGCTTACTCCACTCTCTGCCGGCGGCTTCAATCGTGTCGTGGAAATAAGGCTTTTCGGTTTCGCCCGGGTCACGGCCGAGCTGGCTGCGATCTTCTGCAGGAACTTTTCCGCGCTCTATATCCTTCTGTTTTTGCTTCCATTGGTCGTAGGGTTCCAATTGCTCACGGATGATCTTTTTGTGCATCCAGGGAAGCTCCAGGCCGTCTCTAATGCGTTCCTGACGAGCGGCCTCCCTCTCCCTGTTTCGAGCAGCCAGACGTTCGCGCTCTCGCTCTTCCCTATCACTTCGACTCTTTTCAAGCTCGAAAGGGTGCACCCGTTCTAAATACCGGTCGCCATAGTCCTTGATTCGGTCATAGTCTTTCTTGTCAAAGCGGACATCCTTGCCGGTTTTGTCCTTCCCCATGACCACCACATGAATGTGATTGTGGTCTGTATTGTCATGCTCGACACCCACCCAGTGAAGGTCTAGTCCCTTATCACGCCCAAGCTTTTTCATCACTTCACGGGTGAAAGCCTTCTTGTCCTCAGGGTTTATCTCCGGAGCAAGGGTTATCTTGTGAACCACGACCTTACTGTCGCGGTTCTCCCTGATTGCTTTTCGCAGGTCTTTACCGTCCAGGTTGTCGTCCTGGTCGTCGAACATATCGCGCCCGCCGTCTTGGCGATCCTCACCCGGCCTGTGCTGGATGTATTTCACATGCGCCAGCGCGCGCCCGACTGCGGCAAGTTTTGGGGGCTTACCGCTCCGTCGGCTTTGCCGGTCCCTTGCCGATATGTAGTTATGCCTGACAACTATCATTAGCCCTTAACGACCTTTTTCATCCGGTCGGCCAATTCTTGCTCGTCCTTCTCAACGTGCTTTGCCATTTTCTGCTTGGCTGACTGAACGGCGATATCAAAAGCGGCCCTGGCGTTGTCATCGTCTGGCAAAGACATCCAGGCAAGCTCATACAATGTGCCGACAGCCCGACCTTGCCGGGCAAGCATCTTACAAATCCGGTCCACACCGGAATTGATTGCTTTGACGTGCTGGTCGGTGGCGTACCTCATAGCCTGGGCGACCTCGGTCTCTCTTTTGTCATGCTCCAGGTTCTCAAGATTGTCGAGATACCAGAGTAAAGCTTGCCGGGTAAACTCGGCCCTTGTCTGCCCGGCCTTCTCGGCGGCCGCCTCCAGGCGTTTAATGTCGGCCGAGGCTAGCCTCGTTTCGACCCTCGGTCCTATCCTTAGCGACTGTTTTTCTTCTGCCATACTGTGCGCCTACCTTAACCCTTACCATCATTATAATAGTAGACCTGTGCGGCGCGCTAAATGTTCCATACTAGAGCCGTGCGGCGAGCATAATGCCCATATAATGGGCATTTGTTTAACATGTGCGGACGCACTGTATCTTGCCTTACCGAACGGTAAGACCTCCCTTCGGTCGGACCGTCGGTGCGGCTCCGCTCCTTCTCAGTCGCTCCGTGGCTCAAGGTTGCGCGTCAGTGCCTCTTCCGCGCGCTGCATTCGGTCACTCATCCCATCGAGGCGGCGTTCGCCCTGGCGGCTGTTTGTCGTCCCTTATCTTCGGGCCTCCTGCGCCCGGTAATTTGAGAGTGCCGCCGAATAGGCGCACGACCGCTCCGATTCCCTGAAGGCACAGCCGAACAACAAAGGACACAAGACCACTGAATATATTGCTGACCGGACGCAAGACATTGGAGGCTCTACCGCCGGCCATGTGGTTCAGGGCAAGCAGCAAAACGACGATTAGACCTAGCGACCAGGTAATTTCCATGACTCTATTGTCGCGGGCATTCGGCTTTGTCGCCAGTTGTCATTTACGACATGTGGGGGATGGCTAACCTATGGTATACTTGTAAGGAAGTAAGGAATTTAGAAATGTAAGGAAATTCCGAGGTGAAAGTATGGCAGAAACAAAGCTCCGCAGTCTCACAATGACGAGCAAAGGACAGGTGACAATTTCCAGCCACGCGCGCAAAGCCCTCGGGCTTGAGCAGGGCGACACGTTCATCGAGATGGTCGTCGGCAACTGCATAGTCCTGCTCCCAGAAACGCAGGTCCTGGCGGAGACGGCCCGCAAGGCACAGGAAGCGATCAAGCAAGCCGGTGTGACTGCCGATGAAATCATTCAAGAAGCGGACCGGCTTAGAGAGGCGCGTTTAACCGAAAGATATCCCGATCAGAAATGATCCTACGACGGGCAATGCGTGACGGTAAGGCACGCAAAGAAGATATACTGCCAGTCTGCTTACCGAAGTTGCCCAGAAAGGTCGAACCGATGATGACAAACAAAAACTTACCAGAGGTCATCAGCGGCTACGAAGGCTTCTTGCATGAACTTACGGAGTCTATCCGCCAGGCGCAACTCAGGGCCGGACTTGCACTAAACCGAGAGCTGACCGTGCTGTACTGGCAAATAGGGCGAGGAATACTGGAGCAACAGAAGGTTGAAGGCTGGGGAGCCAAGGTCATTGATAGGCTCGCAGACGATCTTCGAAAGACTTTCCCCGACATGAAAGGGCTTTCGGCGCGCAACCTGAAATATATGCGCTCCTTTGCAGAAGCGTACCCCGATCAGGATTTTGTTCAGGCGCTTCCTTCACAGGTCACGTGGTATCACAACTGTACTTTGCTTGATAAAGTGAAGGACCCAACTGAGAGAGAATGGTACATCGCGCAAACCATTCAGAACGGCTGGACTCGCGATGTCTTGGTGCACCAGGTAGAAAGCGGTTTGTTTGCGCGCCAGGGGCGCGCCATTACCAATTTTCAAACGACACTGCCGAAGCCGCAATCAGAGCTGGCGCAACAGATTCTGAAAGATCCCTATAACTTTGACTTTCTTACACTCGGAGCAGAAATGCTTGAGAAAGACCTGGAGAAGGGGCTTTTAGAGAAATTACGCGACTTTCTCCTTGAGCTGGGATCTGGCTTTGCCTTTGTAGGAAGCCAGTTTCATCTTGAAGTGGGCGGGCAGGATTTTTATCTCGATCTGCTCTTTTACCATCTGCGCATGCGGTGTTTCGTCGTTGTTGATCTAAAAATCACCGATTTTGTGCCCGAATATGCCGGCAAGATGGGCTTCTATCTGGCCGCCGTTGATGAGCAGCTGCGGCATCCAGACGATCAGCCAAGCATCGGGCTTATCTTATGCAAGACGAACAATCGCATAATCGCCGAATACACGCTGAGGAACACGCAAAGCCCCATGGGCGTTTCCGAATATCGACTAGCTCAGCCCCTGCCTGAGGCGATTGGCAAGGAATTGCCGACCATTGAAAAACTTGAGACAGAGCTGGGTAACCGTTTTGTACTCGGCAAAAGCGTCTTGAGTGGTCCCGACAAGCTAAGCGGCGGATCGGTAGAAGGCAAAGAGTAATTTCGAATTTGTGCAGGCCGGCCTGCACAATTGGGTTAGCCCCGCCAGGCGCTACTTCGCATAGCTTTCAGTAAATCCAGTGCGCCTGCTCACCGCATGTAATGCACCTAGCATCGGTGCTGTCAGCGACACGGAGCTGTTCCGCTTGATTGTTCACGTGCGCGGTGCAAAACCTGTATAGTCCCTTCTCGTCCCATTCGAAGACGTTGAGGGAATTGCTCAAAAGCTTCTCCAGCTTGGAGTTTACTTCAGGCACGTGCACCCGGACATAAGGGCCGGTTGTTTCATCACCGCGCTCATCAGGAAGCCACTTGTTGTGCCCAATCAACTGATACAGCTCATTGAGTAATTTCGGGTCGGGCTCCTGCCAGACCGTCTTAGCGAATTTGATAAACAGATTTGGCTTAGGTGGGCGTCCGCCTTTGGCGCCGTTAGCGGCGGACGCGGCTCTTTTAGCTTCAGAAGTTGAGGCACCGCCCTTGGTGCCCCCGCGAGCTCCAAGAATTGATGCAACACTTTCAACTTGCGTCACTACAAACGTTGTACCGCTAAGAAACTGATCCAGCGTGGCTTCCAGCCGCTCAGTGTTGGCGCTTACTTCTCGTCCCTTAGCGTTCATGTAGAAGCGAAGCGCATGAAGCGCAAGCGATGCTTCATCTTCGTCTAATTTAACTACCCTTTTTTCTTCTGTCATGGTGAAATAGTCCTATATTCCGGCAATTAATCGGTCGTCTCTTGCCATAATAACCCAAACCGCTTTAGGTTTCCAGAGGGAATTACCTTTGCCGCCGCACGCCGATTTTTTAGGCGCTGCCGGTCCTCGGCAGCTAGGGTGGTGGGTGGGTAGCCACGCGCGAAGCGCGCCATCAGCCAAGACCTTCAGCCTGAGCGCGCCAAGCCCTCAGTCGCGCTGCCCGCCAGCTCCTGCAGCACTGCCTGAATACCGCGCAGACGGGGTCCCACCGTCAACTACTGCGAAGTTTGCAATTGCAGATGTGAGGTTGACGGTGGGGGCAAGCGGTAGGCTTTGCGCCAGGCAGGAAAGCAAGGGCAGTCGGACAGAAGTAGAGCGGCACGGCAAGAGCGGCTCCGGGGCAAGGGTGCCTTGAGCGGAGGCAGCCAATGGCGGCAAGAAAAGAAAGAAGACAGAGACAAGAGCTTTCACTCCTGCCTCTGTCTTATCTAAATCAGGCGCTCTTGCGAGCAGCCTTTTTCGATTCACTGGAGGCGTTATCAGCCTTTTCAGCAGTGGTTGGCTTAGGGCCACAGAGGTGGAAGCTGGTGAGCTTCAAGATTGGCTTGTGTACTTCCACTGTCTTTCCGTCCACTTCCTTGCTGAAGGTGTTGATGGCCAATCGCCCGGTAAGAAGGACTTCGCGTCCTTTGGTGATGGTCTGCATTACGCGTTCTCCAAGACCGTTCCAGCAGTCAACGTCGAACCAGAGAGTCTTCTCTTCGTCTTTCTTGTTGCTGTATTCAGTGACTCCGAGGCTGAATTTCACAACTTTGTTGCCTGTGTCAGCGAAGCTTACAGCGCGGGGATCTTGTCCGACTCTGCCGATTATGGTCAATTGATTGTTCATGGTTGGCACCTCCAGTGCGGTTTAGGTGCCCCAGGTTTTGCATAAGTCGCAGACCGCGCTAGCGCTTTTCGGTGGTGCAAGGACGCGCACGCGCCCGTAGGGGAATCCTTGCGCCTCCGAAAAGTTGTGCCAGTATTGGCGCCGGTAAAAAGCACGGGGGTGCCTTACAAGAACAGACAAAAGACAAACAACGGAAGCAGGACAAGCCCATGGCCGCTGGCTTTGCTGAGACATAAGACAAGTAGGAATTCAGCCCGGAACCAAAATTAGCAACAAGAAAGAGGATTAAGAAGGTCAGACGCAGATTGCCGGAACATATAGGAAAGCGTGATGCAGACCACCTGACGCGAAGTCCCACATAGGGCGCATGACCATAACGACACCCAAGGAAGTACGAAAGCAGTGGAAACAAGACAATCACTCACCAGCTTCCTTTCCAGTTGTGGAGCCCATTCCACCACAGCAGGCAGATGATGACCAGTACAGGAAAAGCAATTGCAAGAGCACACCAGAAAAGACAGAGGCAGGAGTATTAACGCTGTTGTCTGGGTTGTGTGCTTGATTCCAACATCAAAGAAGATACAGAAGCGGCAGCATAGAGCCACCGCTTCCGCTCTTGTGATACCGCTAAAACAACTCAGGATGCGACTCTCGAATACTCGCCACACCACGGAAAGAGACGATCAGATGATCGAGAATCTCAATTCCCAACAGCTTGCCGCCGGCGAGTAATTGGCTGGTCGTATCCAGGTCTTCCCGGCTCGGGTCGGTCGATCCAGCCGGGTGGTTGTGAGCGACGACAACACTGTAGGCGTTATTCAAGATAGCGGCTTTAAAGACTTCTCTTGGGTGAACTAGGCTTGCCGAGACGGTTCCGTGACTCACCACATGGTAGCCCGTGACCTGTAGCCTGGCGTCAAGATGCAGCGCTACGAAATGTTCTTCCGATAGATGTTTCATTGGTTCAAGGTATTGCTCCAGGTCGCTCGGCGTCCGAATCGCTGGCAGGGGTTCACTTGTAGGCTCACGCAGAATCGCCAGCTTTATCTGAGGAATTTTGTACTTGAGATGCTTTTTGAGTGTTCTTGTATTCATGATCTGCTCCTAAAAGAAATGCCGGGATGGCGCAGAGGCTCATCCCGGCTGGGTTACAAAAGAGGTCATCGGCTAGTTGGCGACAGCTTCCTCCTTAAGAGCGTCGGATG
>Ga0255050_10000146_pt1 | contig 9452 bp, 8 predicted proteins | sample JV7_2_5_MG_FD_181714 | JGI IMG/M metagenome (GOLD analysis project Ga0255050, IMG submission 181714) | Seawater microbial communities from Jervis Inlet, British Columbia, Canada - JV7_2_5 | ecosystem: Environmental > Aquatic > Marine > Inlet | place: Canada: British Columbia | collected 2016-10-06
CTGACGAAAAATTTACCCTGCTGAAGCAATTGGCCTATCACAAGTATTCCTAGCAAGCCCGAACAGCATGAATACTGACAAAAACTCCTAAAAGTATCAAAATACTAGCCTCAGGGTAACTTGATAGGCAACTTTTAATCTTCCCATTGCAATTATTGAACTTAGTTGTAAGTCTTGGCGCTCGTAATAATCCCAGAGAGGAGGGAAAAATGAAGGATCAAGCTAGATTACGAAACATGGCAGTAGCCTGCCTCACCATCCTGGTACTTGGCATACCGGGCCTTTCCAATGCCGATGATGATTCCGATTTTAGTCGGATCTTTATTTTCGGCGACAGCCTGTCGGACCCGGGCAATATTTTCGCCATAAACGGTGGTCAAATATCCACAGCACCTTACGCCGTGATTCCATCGGCTCCCTATGCGAGTGAAGATGGTTTCATGTTCAGTAATGGGGAAACCTGGGCACAGGTATTCGCTGACGAAATGGATCATGAAGACAGCGGCAAGGCGGCACTTTTTGCACCTGGCATTAACGGAAATTACGCCTTCGGAGGTGCGCGCGCACGTATTTGCGATCCTCCAGTGTGCGCTGCACCGGGTTTATCTGCTCAGATGGCCATGTTTCTTGGTCACTATGGTGGTGCCGACAGTGATGCGTTGTATGTCGTCCAGTTTGGTGGTAACGACGTTCGAGACGCGCTCCTTGCTGCAGCCGCTGAACCCGATCCAGAAGTTGCATTCGAAGTTGCATTCAGCATTTTACAAGCTGCAATAAAAACCACCATCGGCAATATCTATTTACTCTACCAGAGCGGTGCGCGGCATTTTCTGGTCGCTAATGTGCCGAATCTCTCTCTTGCGCCGGCAATTCGACTAGTAGGCGCAGAAGGCGCTGCCGGATTTTTTATTTCCGTCATTTATAACCCTGGACTAGAAACGGAATTGGTAAAACTCGATAGCCTGGAGGGAATTTCAATTGGCAGAATCGATTTTTTCAAGTTCACCAATGACGTGCACAATGCGCCAGATGATTTCGATATTGAAGAACCCGATGCACCATGTATAAATTTCCTGGCCGATACAGAAGCGGGTGCGATCTGCGAGGAACCCGACGAGCATATTTTCTGGGATGGAATCCATCCGACCGCCGCTGTACATGAAGAATTGGGGGAGATGGCAGAAGAGTTATTTGATGACGACGATGACGATGACGACGACGATGACGATCATCACCACAAAAAAGATCGCCATCACGATGATGATGACGATGACTAGGTTTTAGATAACTGGTTAGAGAAAACTGCAGGGGCTGGTAGTTTTTCTACCAGCCTTTTTTTATGGACCAGGCAAAATTACTTTGCAGACACAATACTTAAATCAATCGACTCTGGACAGCGCTTTAAGTATCATTCTATCCCAAGTCAGCCGGATAATCGCTGGTCTACATATCTTCGGATGTGGGACTGGAGGAAAGTCCGGGCTCCACAGGACAGAGTGCCAGATAACGTCTGGGAGGCGTGAGCCTACGGCTAGTGCAGCAGAGAGAAGACCGCCAGCTTCGGCTGGTAAGGGTGAAAGGGTGCGGTAAGAGCGCACCGCGCTTCTGGTAACAGAAGTGGCAGGGTAAACCCCACTCGGAGCAAGACCAAATAGGAAAACATTGGCGTAGTCCGCGCCGTTTTCGGGTTGGTCGCTTGAGGCTGAAAGGTGACTTTCAGTCCAGATGAATGATTATCCTAGACAGAACCCGGCTTACAGGCTGACTTAATTTTCTCACCAAAAATCCCCCTAAAACCAGGCCTTCTTAAAGTATTACTTTAAATAACCATGCTAAGTATCCGTTTTTTATAATTTTATCAATTTTATGTGAACTTTTTACGCTAAGTTATTGACGTTATTAGGAAAAAACCCTGCTTTAAAGTCCTCAAATTACTTGACTTGTGGTCAAAATAAGCCATATTGTGTACTTGTGTGGGTAAAAGTGTCATAAAGTGGCACAAGTAGGGTTAGAGCGTGTTCAAGTTTCGGGGTGTTTCCAATTTATCATTAGACGCGAAAGGCAGGATTGTGCTGCCTGCACGCTATCGTGAACGGCTGGCAGAAATTTGCAATAGCCAGCTCGTCGTGACGATCGATACCGACCAGCCCTGTTTGCTGATCTACCCACTCGATGAATGGGAGCGTATCGAGGAGAAAATTGAAGCCCTGCCCAGCTTCAACCCGACGACTCGCCGTATTCAACGCTTACTGATTGGCCATGCTACCGATGTCGAAATTGACAGCAGCGGTCGGACGCTCCTGTCTAACCCGTTACGCGAATACGCCCAGTTAGGCCGCAAGGTCGTATTGATAGGGCAAGGCAAAAAGTTTGAATTGTGGGATGCGGCCTTGTGGGATGCGCGCATGGAAGAGTGGCTGGGCGCCAAGGGTGACACTGAAATGCCGGAAGCACTGGCGGATCTCACTTTATGAGTGAGGCAGAGTTTAGCCATGCCCCGGTGATGCACGAAGAAGTTATGCGTCATTTAAACATTCAGCCCGATGGTATTTACGTCGATGGAACCTATGGACGCGGTGGGCATGCCAAATCTATTTTGAAGCGGCTCGGAATTAATGGGCGCTTAATCGTGATGGACAGGGATCCTGAAGCGATAGCGGCGGCCAGGGAATCTGTCGGCGAAGACAGCAGAGTTAGAATTTTTCACGATGATTACGCCAACTTGTCTCAAATCCTGGCAACGGTGGATTTGAATCAACAGGTAAACGGGGTGTTGCTCGATCTTGGAGTTTCGTCACCGCAGCTGGAAGACGCCGCCCGGGGTTTCAGTTTCCAGGAAAATGGCCCCCTCGATATGCGTATGAATCCGATGCAGGGCGAGTCTGCCGCTGTCTGGCTGCAACATGCCGGGCAAGAGGATATTTCACGGGTACTCTGGGAATTTGGTGAAGAACGTCATGCACGTAGAATTGCGCGTAAAATAATCGAAGCTCGCAAGACGCAGAATATTGACGATACCACCACCCTGTCTGGACTGATCAGTGCCTGTGTGCCGCCATCCAGGAATAAAAAACATCCTGCAACAAGGAGCTTTCAGGCGATACGCATACATATAAACCAGGAGTTAGCACAGGTGAGTCATCTGCTCGATTCTATATTCGACATCCTCAAAATTGGTGGGCGATTGTTGGTGATTAGTTTTCATTCTCTTGAGGACCGGTTGGTAAAGCGATTTTTCAAGCTGCATAGTACACAGGCAAAAATACCCCGTGGTATGCCGGTTCGTGATGATGATCTGCAATCGACCATTCGTCTCGGTCTCATCGGCAAGGCGATCAAAGCCGGTGCAGAGGAATTATCAGTTAACCCAAGAGCCAGAAGTGCAGTTCTGCGCGTTGCCGAGAGAATCTCCTGATGCACCGCATTTACTGGTTAGCGCTGCTATTGACAATGGTTATCGGCAGTGCGCTGACAGTGATTTATGTAAAACACGAGAGCCGGATTTTGTTTGCCGAGCTACGCGATACGCAAAAATTACAGGACCAGGAAATTATCGAGTGGGGTCGCCTGCAGCTTCAAAACAGCACCCTGGCGACGCATAGCAATGTTGAATCTCGTGCTCGGAAAACATTGAAAATGCGCTTACCTGAAGAAGTTCAAGTGGTGCAATTGCCGTGAGTAAGCGTCATGGGGCGATGGGCCAGGCATGAGTGATACTGAAGATCGGGCGATATTCTATACCGGGCGACACTATCTTGTGCTATTCCTGTTATTGTGCCTGCTAGCTGCTCTGATAGGTCGAGCATTGTATTTACAGATCGTGGAAAAGGATTTTCTGGCTGACCAAGGCGGGCAACGGCAAATTCGAACCATCGAGACCCCTGCCTACCGGGGCACTATATTAGACCGTTTCGGCACACCGCTTGCGATCAGCACACCGGTGGATTCGGTGTGGGTTAATCCCGCGGAAATTCTTCAAAATTTACCGGCACTGAAAAAAGTAGTTACCAAGCTGGGACTCGATTATCGGGAAACCGTCGACCTGCTCAAGCAAAGGGCAAACAAGGAGTTTGTCTATCTAAAAAGGCAACTCGAACCCGAACTCGCGAATCGGGTAGCGGATGGTGTCGATGGCGTCTACCTGAAGCGCGAGTACCACAGATATTATCCTGCCGGCGAGGTGGTTTCGCACCTGGTGGGATACACCGATATTGACGATCGCGGGCAGGAAGGCCTGGAGCTGATGTACGATGGCTGGTTAAAAGCCCAGCCTGGAAAGCGGCGAGTGATACGTAATCGTCGTGGCGCGGTTGTCGAGGATATCGCCCAGGTAAAGCGAGCCCAATCGGGAAATGACCTGACCACCAGTATCGACATGCGACTGCAATATATTGCTTATCGCAGTCTCGCGCGGGCGATGAAATACCATGCAGCCAAATCAGGAAGCGCGGTGATGCTCGATATTGAAACGGGTGAAATACTGGCGATGGTAAACAAGCCATCCTATAACCCTAATCAGCATAAAAATATGGATCCCGGACAGCGCCGCAACCGTGCCTTAACCGATGTATTTGAACCCGGGTCTGCGGTCAAACCCTTCACCCTGGCCGCGGCTATTGATCGTGGTCTTTACAGCCATAAAAGTCAGATTGATACGACTCCCGGGTGGCTGATGGTCAGCGGTTATCCAGTTAAAGATGTGCGTAACTATGGCAAGCTCGACCTCGCCGGCATACTGCGTAAATCGAGTAACGTCGGTGCATCACTGATTGCCCGCTCGATGCAGAAAAACGAGTTATGGCAATCATTTAGTGATTATGGATTTGGCCAAACTCCCGGGGTTTCATTTCCCGCCGAATCCCCCGGCTATTTTAGCCACTATTCCCTCTGGCAACCGCTCGATCATGCAACCATGGGGTTTGGTTATGGGTTGTCGCTATCGATTACACAACTGGCCAGGGCATATGCCGTGATTGCAAATAGAGGTCGGCGGCTCGATATTAATCTGATCAAACAGGACCCCGGGGAGGTACTCGATAACGAGATTTTGCGCCACGTCATGAAAGCCAGTACAGCAAGTATGGTATTGCGAATGATGGAACAAGTCGTCGGACCCAAGGGCACTGCGAAACAGGCGGCTGTGGCGGGTTACCGTATCGCGGGTAAAACCGGGACGGTGAAAAAAAATGTCGATGGTGGTTACCAGAAAGACGATTACATGGCGATATTTGCCGGTATCGCTCCGGTTAGTAATCCACGCCTGGTAATGGCTGTGGTGATCGACGAACCGACCCAGAATGGTTATTACGGGGGTCAGGTGGCCGCGCCGGTTTTCCAGGAAGTGATGAGCAACGCGTTACGAATACTCGATATAGCGCCGGATAACCTACCGACTCTGCAGACTCGTCTGGTGGACCAGGGGGCATGATGATGAGCAAACCACAGAATGTCGGAAAGCCACTTACCGAGCTATTAAGGGAATATGTTACGAGTGGGCAGGTACCCGATATCGATATAGTTGATATTACGAGCAATAGTCGCGCGGTACGTCAGGGCTCACTTTTTATAGCCTTACGGGGGATGAATTCGCAGGGTATTGATTTTGCTATCGACGCGGTCAAATCCGGAGCGGTGGCGGTCATCTATGACGCCCAGGATGAGTACTGTGTGCGACGAGTTCCTCTGTTAGGCAAACAGGTGCAAACGAGCTGGATCGGCGTAAAAAACCTGGATCGGATCAATGGCGAAATTGTCAGTCGATTCTATGGAGAACCCGGCAGGTATTTGAATATTATCGGTATTACCGGCACCGATGGTAAGACCAGCGTAACCCATTTAATCACGCAGGCCCTGACCAGAATGGGTAAATCGGTAGCGAGTATCGGTACCCTGGGATACGGAATCGGTAACCAGCTTGATCCGGTTTCCCATACCACACCCGATGCAGTGACACTGCAGTCCTATTTACACGAGTTCCACCGGCAGAATTGTGACTACGTCATTATGGAAGTGTCTTCGCACTCGCTTCAACAATACCGTGTCAGTGGATGTCATTTTGATATCGCGGTGTTAACTAATCTGGGCCGGGATCATCTCGATTATCACCAGGATATTGACCAGTATGCCGAGGCCAAGGGCAGGCTTTTTCGCGATTTTGATTTGTCGGCACGGGTTCTCAATATTGATGACAAATTTGGGCGTCAATTGGCTGACGAATTTAAATCTGGTGGCAAGATTCGCTATTCCGTTTTGCCACCAGGGAAAAATCGGGATCTAGATGTAGAAGTATATTTGTTAAATAGCGAAGTCACTGAGCAGGGACTCAACCTTGATGTGATGACACCCATCGGTGAAATCCATGCCAGCACGGCATTGATGGGTCAGTTTAATATCGATAATACCGTCGCCTGTATTTCGAGTCTGGTCGCTTCGGGGATGGAGCGGGAACAGATTCAACTGGGGGTCACTGGCTTACAGGCGATTCCGGGCCGTATGGAAAAATTTAACGGCGACTCTACCAGGCCAGCCGCAGTAATTGATTTTGCTCACACCGAACAGGCATTGCGTGCCTGTTTGATGGCTAGTCGCGAACATACCAACGGTCAACTCTGGTGCGTGTTTGGATGCGGTGGCGACCGGGATCAGGGCAAGCGCCGGGGGATGGGGCGTGCGGCCGAAGAGCTGGCCGATCGAATCATCATCACCGACGATAATCCACGTACCGAAGACCCAGAAACAATTGTCTCTGATATACGTGAGGGACTCAATAGTCCGAATAATTCCTGTGTGGTGCACGATCGGCAGGCCGCCATCGAGTATGCGTTGAGCGAGGCTAAAAGTGGCGATCTGGTGGTGATTGCCGGCAAAGGTCACGAGCAGGAGCAGATTATCGGGCACGAGCGATATCCGTTCAGTGACCGTCATGTGGTTCAGCGTTTCATACGGGCCAGAACATGATAGCGATGATTCTAGATCAGGTTCTGGCCCTGTTCGGTGAATCAGAAAGCTCATCGCTGGATCAGAATTTTTGCGGTGTAACCATTGATAGCCGTAAGAATTGCCAGGGGCGCTTATTTGTCGCTATTCGCGGTGAACATTACGATGGGCATGATTACGTGGCCGCCGCTTATGCCAACGGCGCTGTAGCCGCACTGGTCGAAACCGAAATAGAGTGTGATATTGCCCAGATAGTAGTAGACGATTGCAGGCAGGCACTGGCCCGCCTCGCGAATCATTGGCGGCATTGCTGTTCGGCAACGGTGATTGCGCTCACTGGCAGTAACGGTAAGACAACCGTAAAGGACATGTTAAGTCAGATATTACGTTGCGAAGCACCGACTCATGCCACCCGGGGTAATTTCAATAACGATATTGGTCTGCCTTTAACCCTGCTGGATCTATCGCCGGAGGATCGCTTTGCTGTGGTTGAGCTTGGCGCCAGTCATGCGGGAGAAATTGCAGCCCTGGCGAAAATTGCCGAGCCGGAAATTGTCTATGTCAATAATGTAGCAGCGTCGCATCTGGTCGGCTTCGGCTCGGTACAGGGCGTAATCGAAGCAAAAGGGGAATTGTATGCCTATTGCAAACCTCAACATCGGGCGTTGTTCAATTTAGATGAAGCAGCTAGCCAATACTGGCAATCGATATGTGTCGCTGAAACCAGACTCAGTTGCGCGCTGAACAGTAATGCCGAAGTGAGCGCGAGCTGGAGTCAGGAAGACAGCGGATTATCGCTCGAAGTTAATTACGCCGGAGAAAGCCATGCGATTCGGCTCGGTGTTTTTGGTGAACACAATGTGCGAAACGCGCTGGCAGCGATCTCTGTCGCACTGATCAGCGGAATTGATTTTGAGCGGGCAGTACAAAACCTGGCTGGCTTTGCCGGTACCAGGGGACGATTGCAGATGATGAAGGGCCCGTTGGGTAGTCGACTTATCGATGATAGTTACAACGCCAACCCTGACTCACTTGATGCTGGTATAAAAGTGCTTTGTTCGTTGCAGGGTGAGGCATGGTTGGCGCTCGGGGATATGGCAGAGCTTGGCAGTGAAACTGAAGCGCTGCACAAAAAAGCAGCCCAAACTGCCAGGCATCAGGGTGTCAGGAAAATGTTTGGAATGGGTGAAATGGGTTGTGTTGCCAGCGAAGAGTTTGGTGAAGCCGGGCATTGCTTCGAGAAGATTGATGAGTTGGCGGAAGCCATTCTCGGGCAGATTCATGAAGGGGTTAATCTACTCGTAAAGGGATCGAGAAGCGCGGGCATGGACAGGCTGGTTGAACATTTAATGAGTAATGATAACCGCGGAGAAACTAATCATGCTATATGATCTGACCCAGTATCTCGCGCAGTTTCACAGCGGCTTTAACGTTTTTCAATACCTTACCCTGCGCAGCATTCTTGGCGTACTGACAGCACTGATTATTTCCCTGATTCTCGGCCCGCACATGATTCGCTATCTCAGTAGTTATAACATCGGCCAGAGAGTACGTGATGATGGACCCGAGAGTCATCTTAGCAAGGCTGGCACACCGACCATGGGTGGTGCACTGATACTGGTTGCGATAGTGGTGAGCACGCTGCTGTGGAGTGATTTGACATCCAGGTTTGTGTGGATAGTGTTATTTGTCACGGTAGGATTTGGTGCCATCGGCTGGGTTGACGATTACAAGAAAATTGTTTACGGCGATTCCAAAGGGTTATCGCCGAAGTTTAAATATCTGTTGCAATCGGGGGTCGGTTTGATCGCGGCGCTGATCCTGTTTAATACCGCACAATTTCCGATCGAAACCCAGCTTATTGTGCCATTCATTAAAAACATCCTGATCGATCTTGGCTGGATGTATGTAGTACTGACTTATTTTGTCATTGTCGGCAGCAGCAATGCGGTGAATCTGACCGATGGTCTGGATGGCCTTGCAATATTACCGACAGTGCTGGTAGGTGGTGCGCTGGGCGTATTCGCCTACCTTACCGGCAATTTTAATTTTTCCAGCTACCTCGGAATTCCCTATGTTCCGGGTGTCGGCGAAATGGTCATTATTTCTGGCGCCATTGTTGGTTCAGGACTCGGATTTCTATGGTTTAACACTTACCCGGCACAGGTATTTATGGGCGATGTCGGCGCGTTGGCGCTTGGTGCGGCGCTCGGCGCTATTGCTGTGATAGTGCGCCAGGAGTTGGTGCTTTTTATCATGGGAGGATTATTTGTTGCCGAGACGCTGTCAGTGATGGTGCAGGTGGTATCTTTTAAATTGACCGGACGCCGAATTTTTCGCATGGCACCATTGCATCATCACTATGAATTAAAGGGCTGGCCGGAACCCAGAATCATAGTACGCTTCTGGATCATCACGGTAGTTCTGGTGTTAATTTGTCTGGCGAGTTTGAAGGTTCGGTGATGTTATCGATGAATAATAGCCAATTGAGACAGCACCAAGACCTGAACTACCTG
>Ga0255050_10000151_pt1 | contig 9277 bp, 16 predicted proteins | sample JV7_2_5_MG_FD_181714 | JGI IMG/M metagenome (GOLD analysis project Ga0255050, IMG submission 181714) | Seawater microbial communities from Jervis Inlet, British Columbia, Canada - JV7_2_5 | ecosystem: Environmental > Aquatic > Marine > Inlet | place: Canada: British Columbia | collected 2016-10-06
TAGGACTCTAAACATCGCTGCCAGAACAGGCGATACGATCCGACGATGTCCGCCTTGGTCGCGACTGGTGGCTCCTCGCAGCGGTCTTTGATCCCGGATACAAAATCCTGGAAAGCCGCCTTGTCAGGTAATGGATTATTTCCGTCGGCTGTCTCGACAACGGCAATATGTACGAAACTCAGGCCATCATCCAGGTTGAACGACACGTATCGCAGCCCGTCCGGTTTGTCTTCTTCGAGCTGTGCAAACACTTTTCGAATGTAATCCCTGTTTTCATCGGCGCGGTCGGCTTTGACTTTGTAGCGAACGACTGTTGTCTCCATGTTCCTGCCCCTCTGTGCAATCGAGTGTCAGCTAATGTTACTCCGTCTGGAGGAGGAGGCCCGCCAGGACGGTGAGCCACAAGGTCATTAGCACGAATTGGCTGGTTACGAATAAGCGGAATCGGTTAATTACCCTGTTTGACGTCAAGTGAATGTAACTGTGGCCATATCGGAGTGCCACATACGCCCACGCCAGAATGAGGATCAGGACAGATACCGTCTCCGTAACAAATGCGATTATCGAAATGGCGTAAAAGAGAACCGGCGCCTCGTACAGGTTGACGACATGACGCGTCAAGACGCGCAAATGCTCCGGCTCGTCATGGTCTTTGTACAAGCGATAGAATCTCCCATCGATCTCGCCGCGACGGACCGCGGAGAATCGCTGGAACCCCATTCGGCTGACACAAAAAAACGTCAACGCCGCCATTGCGAATGCCGGGTACAGAATAGCCATGAAAGAACCCCCCTAGTGATCGTGATTTGACTGGTCGTCGCCGCCCGAGAATGCCTGCGATGACGCGATAATTCCGGTGAAATACGTCATGAGTGCGATCGCGATTAGAGCGCCAATCGAAAACCACAAAGGGTGTGGAATCATGACCAGGTTCGCGATTGTCGCGACCAGTATGAAACCACCGACGATTGCGGAATAAACGAACGGTCTTTCCCTGGCGATGAAGCAGGCCAGGAGGCCGCCACCGAGCGTGCCTGATGTCCAGCCGCCAGCGACAAAAATAAAAGCCCCGATAGGCAGGCCTTCCACGTAGTTCCCGAACTGAACCGGGTCCCTGAAATCGATGTCGGGCGGAACGGGATAAACGGAGTGTCCCAATTTCTCGGTCGCAGCGACAATCAGGCCGGCGGCAACGATGCCCAGCATGGCAGCGGCGATTTTCCTGACCATAACTATTTTCCTTCTCTTCCTGGGACAGCTTTCGCAGAGGCTCTTGCCTGCTCGACAATCTTCATGTTATTGGTATGTCTTGTCAGATCCGGATCGTCGATTGCGACGATACCCCGAATTTTATCAATGTAGTCGATCGGTAGTTCCAGCGCCTTGCACCCCACCAGGACCAGCTCCTTGTACCAAGAGTATGGTCGAAGTTCGTCATCGATGAACGATGCCGTGGCGACATAGGTGAAGCACTCACCGAACCCCGGCACCTCGAGTGTCTCGACACTATAACCCGAGCCTCTTCCTTCGATCTGATCAAGCTCGGTTCTTTCCTGACCGCCCAATTCATAAACAGCGACATGGATGCTGCCGTCGCCGGCAACGATATTACACTTGCCCGATTGGTCCCTGCTTCTCTTGTGAAAACAGAGCCTCCGATCCGCGATTGCTGCAGAGCCCTGGAAACGGGATTCAGGCAGGCGCAGAGACAGCCGTAGCGGGTGCAGATTGGAACCGTATGCGGCATACAACATGACTGTCCCCGGGATTATTGCACCCTAGTCCGCGATCGGTTTGATGTATCTGATTATTTCTCCATCGTAGCCGGACCGCTCGTAGAAACGCCGCGCCCTGGTATTCGTGGAGATCACATGCAGAGTCATGGTTCGTGCACCTTGCCGGACTGCTTCCTCTTCGGCAGTCGCAAGAAGTGTCCTGGCTATGCCTTTGCCCTCGGCCTCTTTCGCGACGGCGATCGCTTCCAGATGCGAACTGGGTTCATGACTCAGCGCTTCGGGGCGCAGCCGTACCAGCGTCAACCCCTGTATCACTCCAGCATCATCTTCGGCAACGTGCACGAAACAATCATCTGCATTGCCGGCAATCCATTCGCGAAGCAGGGCCGCGTCGTCGCGCCACAGATGTTCCGGGACCCGGGATTCCGGCAGCTCGAATTCCGATAATCGTGGCATCAACGCCAACATGGCATCACCGTCTGCCTCGGTTGCCGGTCTGATCGTGCACGTCACCTGGGAATCCATACTTCTTCTGGCCGAGTGAGAAAGTCAGCTCCGTAGACCGGGGCTGTTTATCCATTTGGCACGTTCATCTGCGGTCCAGTCCATATTCAATGCAACTGACTCAGAATTTTCTCCCGAATTGAAAGTAGAACATAAGCTTAAGCGCCGCAACGCTGTTCCGTACAGGCTTTCCTCAATTGGCGCCGTATTGTTTTTGCTTACCCCTGAGAACCACATGAGACACTTCTCCGCTGGGACTTTCAAGCCTCAGGATGGTCAATTTGTAGCCATAGAACTTGTCGTAAGAATGGCCCTGCCCGTCATGTGAGAAGCGGCACGGTTCGCTGTAGTCGCACTCCTTGAATTCGACCAACTCGAAGGGGCCCATTGGCCCGAATCTCCCGACCACGACCCAGTCCTTCCAGGTTTCGGACATGCCAATGGAGTCAACATCTCTGAACTCCTCGCCGATCGGATTCGAACACCCGGCCACGGCGAATATGGCGATTGCGCTGACAAGACGCCGGCCCGCGTTCAGGGCGCCCGAAAGATCACTATGAAATTGCCACAAGGTCTTCAACTAATTATAGTCCCGGGCCAGTATTTTCGTGGGACTCACCACTACCAGCACATCGGCAGAATCCGTGCCCGCTCTTTCGGCGTACTCGCTCGCCTCCTTTTCATTTTCCATGTATCTGCGGATGATTCGCATGATCAATTCGTCACGCTGAGCCGTACTGTCCTGCATGAGTCTGGCCGTGCCGTAAAATGTAACAGCCCGGGCATCGGGGTGGTCGCCGTCAATGCATACACTGACCCTTGAGTCCCGTTGCAGGCTGCGAAACTTGGCGCTGTCCGCTCCTACGCTAAAATATATTTTCTCATCTTCATACAAATACCACACCGGGCTGATTTGCGGTGGGCCATCTGCGCGGTTCGTGGCGACGATCGCGTGGCGGGACGCCTGCAAGAAATCTTCGATCTGCTCCTGATCCATCGTTTGGAATTCGACTGCCATTTTGGTAACTCCCGGCCACCTTGCGAATAAATTGCCGCGAAGAGGAACTGTTCAATTGAATCGCTGGGCAGCTCTTGCCCGGACCTTGGCCGCTTCATTTTCACGGTTCTTGCCTGGGGCAGAGGTAACAAGTGATTCAAGCAGACGCGTGATCGTTGCTGACACCTCATCGACGGCGAGGTTGAATGCGGCTTGATTTGCCATAGATGGTTTCGTCGAGCCGCTGATCTTGCGCACGAATTGAAGAGAAGAAGCACGTATTTCCTCATCCGTCGCCGGAGGCTCGAAGTTAAATAGAATCTTTATGTTTCTGCACATTTCCCCACCCGTTATTGTGTCGCCCTGTTATTCAGTTCGATTGTCACCAGTATCTGGCGCCGTGGCTGCCTATGCAAGCTCCGTCGCAGGAACGCGAGAGGCCGATGCGACGATTGGTAATGCGGTACGATTCCGGGATAATGCGGGCACACACTCGCATTGGGAGCGGTACGCATGGCCACAGCTTCGGCACGTCACATATTGGTGGATTCGGAAGAGCAATGTCAGGAACTCAAGAATCAGATTGAGGGAGGGGCCAATTTTGCAGATTTGGCCAAGCAATTTTCTTCATGCCCGTCCGGCCAAAAGGGCGGCGATCTTGGACAATTTGGTCCCGGCATGATGGTCAAGGAGTTTGACGAGGTTGTATTCAGTGCAGACGTCAATACCGTGCAGGGCCCGGTGAAGACTCAGTTCGGATATCACCTGTTGGAAGTGACCGAAAGAACTGACTGAAGTACTTCTTTTGATCTCGCGTTCGGCGGCGTCTATATCCCGGCTGGAATATCGATGCCTGCTCCGACAAGAGTCGGGCTTTTGCTAAGAAAAACATTAAGAAATCTGCGAGGCGTGACCACGTTCGCTGCCTGTACGGTAAACACCGTATTCTGGTTCGTCCCCATAGTCCTGTTCGGTATTTTCAAGTTTCTAATTCCCGTTCCGGGATTTCGCCGGGTTCTGACTGAATGGATCATGACTGCTGGCGAGTGTTGGGTGGAAGGGAATGCCGCCATCTTCGGAATGAAGAACACGGATCTATTGGATGTTTGCGGCCTCGAGGGCTTGAGTCGAAAAAACTGGTATCTCGTGATATCCAATCACCAGACCTGGCTCGATATCATAGTACTTCAGGTCGTGATGAACCGCCGTATTCCATTTCTCAAATTCTTCATCAAGCAGCAACTCATCTGGTTTCCGTTTCTGGGGCTTGCCTGGTGGGCGATGGACATGCCGTTCATGAAGCGATACTCGAAGTCTTATCTGGCAAAATATCCGGAAAAGAGGGGTTTGGACTTCGAGGCAACCCGTGCCGCTTGCAGCAAGTTCAGGAGTACACCGACCACTGTTTTCAATTTCGTGGAAGGAACCCGGTTTACGCCGGAAAAGAAGATCAGGCGAAACTCCCAGTTCAACAACCTGCTACCGCCGCGAGCCGGCGGGATAGCTTTGGCTCTTACGAGCATGGGTAGTATGTTTAATACCGTTCTGGATGTCACTCTGGTGTATCCCGGGGGTGCGGCGCAGTTCTGGGCAATGTGCTGCGGTGAGTTTGACGGGGTGATCGTCGAAATCAGCAAACGGCCGATCGATAAATGGATGATCGACGGTGACTACGAAATTGATCGGGAATATCGGAGTCGCTTTCACAAGTGGCTAACACAGATTTGGCAGGAAAAGGACGCGCGGATCGACGAGTTACGGAGCGAACAACGGGTGCAAAAGACCGGATTCCAGTGACGACTTCGCGTACCATATGACTTCACGCCAAGCCAACGGGAAAGGCAATGTTGGGTAGCCGGAATTACGACACGGTAGCTTTCGACGTCAGAGATAACGCGACGATGCTGTTCTTCGCGAAGACAACGGCGACGGGCGATATCGGCGAGTACTTGCTGCTGATGCGTGCCGAGGGGGAGGGTTTCGATGAGGCGATCTATATCGAAGTTAATGAACAACAGTTCACCGGCCGCGACAAGATTGCCGAAGCAAGACTAACCGGAAATATGCTGACCCTCGAACTGCACGAGCCCGCCGACGAACTCGACGGCGCCAGCAAAATCGTCCTCACCTATGACGAGACGCCTGAGAACCAGGCCAATGTCGAAGCAGGCGTCATTCGGGTCCTCGGTAATACGCTTGCGGGCGGTAACGCCTGAGGAATCAGGCAAATGCTCGAACTGCGGCCCAACTGCGAAAACTGTGATTGCGATCTGCCACCTGAGTCCAGGGTTGCGATGATTTGCACGTTCGAATGCACCTTTTGCCGAAAGTGCGTCGACGAGGTATTTCAGGGCGTCTGCCCGAATTGCGGCGGCAACCTGGAGCCGAGACCGGTCAGACCGGCCGAACTACTGAAGAAGCATCCGGCTTCTTCGAGACGGATCACGCGGGCATGAGTGGAGCATGACGACCTGGAGTGTCTACCTGCTTCGCTGCGCGGATGGCAGTCTCTATACAGGAATCGCGACAGACGTATCCAGAAGGCTTGCCGAACACGCTGAGAGCGACAAAGGCGCCAAATACCTTCGCGGCCGCGGTCCGCTCGAACTGGTCTTTCATCAGAAAATCGGAGATCGAAGCCTCGCTTTGAGAGTCGAACACCGGGTCAAGCGGTTTCCGAAAGCATTCAAGGAAGATCTTTGCCGTCTGCCGGCTCGCATTGACGAGCTAGTGAAGCAGATCGCCCTGCAAAGCGGCTGATCCGGCCCAGTCGTTCAGTAAAAGACCGCGGGTTCGCCAAAGGTCGGACGTAGAATCTCGATTCCATAATCGCTCGCTCTGGCCAATGCGGTCAGCCATTGTGCGGATGCGACAACATTGTCGATTGACGTGGGATACAGCCCGATTTTCCCGAATGGCTGAGTGAAGTCGTCATGATGAATGATGTAGACTCGCGTCGCGCCCGTGCTTTCGACAACCTGGTGCCAATAATCACTGGTGTATTTGCGACCCTGACTCGTCAGGCCGGCGATACTCATCATCACTATGTCCGCCCGCGTCTCTGCCAATGCTCCGTCAATGAATCCGGCGCTGCCGTGAACGAGTGTGGTGCCCAACGGGTGAGAAATCAGCAAGGACCAGCTACCGCCCTCGCGCCATTCGGTAATATCTGCGGGTTGTTTCAAAGGCTCCGACATGAAACCGGAGATCAGGTGATCGTCGCCGACGCTGTTCGGCACATGCCTGGATGTAATAAAAGTGACAGAGAACTTTCCAAACTCCAGGGTGTCGCCGTTAGTGACTAGAATGATCTGCTCATCCGGGACCCCGGCACCGCGTGCGATGTTGACTGTCGACTCTGTGCCGACGACTGAGGCGCTGGACCGGTTGGCGATGGCGCCAATGTCCATCGCATGGTCATAGTGAGAGTGTAAAGGGATCACCGCCGCGAGACGCCGCACCCGAAATTCGTCAAGCACATAGTCGATAGTGGCAGCGTCTGAAATTACGGGCCGGCGAAGAATGACATCGAAAATACTCGGCCGCGAGAAAAAGCCATCTATGAGGATCTGCGTTTCGTCGTCGTCGAAGAGCAAAGTCGTAACACCGAGCCAGGTCACTTTTACGCCGCCGGCGCCGGTTTGCGTTACCTCAGACGTTGGCAGTTTCAGAGCATCGATGGGCGGGCGGTCCTGCCAGAGAAAAATACTTCCCGGTATGATCACGATCGCCGCTATGGCAATTATGATTGCTGTTCTCCTCAACCAGGCCATCATTCTGTTCATTCGCTCACCATACCATTAACGAATGTCCGATTTGGACACGGGAGCACCTCTGCTATGGTTGACAATCTGAAGGTCGCAAAACGAGAGATAAGAACGATGAACATGAATCAGGTGACTCTGCCGGCTCTGAATCTTGCCGATTCGGTTTCGTTCTACCGCAAACTGGGTTTACTTCAAATTGTGGATTCGAAGGATTACGCGCGGTTCGAATGTCCGGATGGCGACGCCACTTTTTCGATTCACGTAGCAGGTGAATCGGAGGTGGGCGTTGGTGCTGCTACTTATTTCGAACATGAAGATCTGGACGCACTTTGTGAGCACCTGAAAGACGAGGGTCTCGATTTTTCTCAAATGCCCAGGGACGAGAGCTGGCTATGGCGCGAGGCCTGGCTCGATGATCCTTCCGGGAATGCGATCTGCCTCTACTGGGCCGGCGAAAACAGAAAGAATCCGCCCTGGCGGGTAGATTAAGACAGATTCTATTGTCCGACCGCAATCCGCGCCAGGTGCCCGGCGATCGGTGCAAGATAGTTACCCATCGCGTATCCGAGCAGGGCCATTAGTATCGAGACCGGCACCAGACTCGGCCTGTGAAAAGCCGCGACGATGGGTGCCGATGCTGCAGCGCCAATATTGGCTGCCGATGCGATAGCGACGCTGTGGACGTCGACTCTGAACAGCTTTGCCCCGACCAGGCAGAATGCGCCGTGTATAAAAATCCAGATAAATGCGCCGAGCAGGAATGCAGGCGCCTGCCCGAATCCTGCGATGCTGGCCCTTGCTCCCATGCCGGCAACGAATATGTAAATCATTGCGGTGCCGATGGCAGTGGGATTGGGCAATCGCGATACGGGCGTGGTCGAGAGCGCCAGTGCGATCGTCGTAATCAAAAGAATGCGCCAGGTCGATTCCGATAACAGGGTTTCGAGGGACGGATAGCTTTGCATCATTGCATTAAAGAAAATCGACGCAAGAGAACTGGCGACCCAGGTGACACCGATGGCGATGGCCGTAAGGTAGATATAGTCGCGCATAACCGGCGCCCGCTCTTCTTCGATAACAGCGTCGGATGCAGCATCCATCAGGCGCATGCGATCTTCCGGTACGTTTGCCCATGCATTAAATCGGTCTGCAAAATTTCTGGACGCGAGAAGTAGCGGTAGCCAGACAATGTAGACAACATTATCGGCGAGTACAGCAAGACCGAACTGCTCTGGCGGCGTGTTCAACATCTCACTTGTTGCGGCCATGTTACCGGTGCCGCCAATCCAGCTTCCGGCTAACGCGCCGAAGCCCGTCCAGGCGTCCGGAGCGAGCCACTTGTGTACCAGCACGTATGCGATGACGGCACCGACCATTACGCCGGCCGTGCCCATCAGCATGACGAGGACACCTTTTCCCATGATGCGAACGGCGGCTGGTACGTCGACCTTCAACAACATCAAAACAATGAAGGCTGGCAATACATAGCTGCTCAATCCGGGGTAGACGGCTGAGTCGCTCGGGATTACGTCAAGGTTGTTGAGAAAAACCGGCGTCGCATAGATAAACAGTAACGGTGGAAGATACTGGAAAAACGTCCACTCCGTGACTTGATCGATAAAGAACCAGAAAGCCGCAACCGCGCACAAAACGGCGAGCACGCCACCGGGAGAGCTAATCAATGCATCCGACATAGTTTTGACCTGTGCTACAGATTTGCAGCGGAGTATATCTAAATTCGTCTGCGGGACGGACAATCCTGCTCTTAGATATCTGGGATTACTGGTCTGAATCCAATCGTACACACTCTGTTAGATCGGCTGTGGCCTCGGTGGCGGGTTCCGGCCGGAAAGCGGTCGGTCGAGTGTTACGATGGCGACAGGCAGAAAGCGAGCCAAAGCCGCCCTAGATCGATTGTTGCAATTCGTTCCACTCATCGCGAGTAATCCGGTAAATCGGACTGTCTTTGCCGTAACATCGCGTTCGACCACGGTCGAGCAGACCGGATTTTTCGAGGACTTTCTTCGACGCGACGTTATCCTCGTCGACTGATGCAACGACTTCATTCAGCGAGACTTCCTGAAACGCGAACTGAAGTAGGCGCTTGCATACTTCTGTTGCATATCCCCGCCCCCATGCCGATCGTTTGAGGAAATACCCGATTTCTATATCGGCGTCCGGCATCTGCCCCATAACGACGAGGCTGAAGTCTGTGTCGTCCAAATCGATCGGCAAGGGCAAAAGGTATGAATCTCCTAGTTTTTCACCGGTCC
>Ga0255050_10000154_pt1 | contig 9220 bp, 2 predicted proteins | sample JV7_2_5_MG_FD_181714 | JGI IMG/M metagenome (GOLD analysis project Ga0255050, IMG submission 181714) | Seawater microbial communities from Jervis Inlet, British Columbia, Canada - JV7_2_5 | ecosystem: Environmental > Aquatic > Marine > Inlet | place: Canada: British Columbia | collected 2016-10-06
CTGACCGCTCGTCAGGGATTTTTCTTTACCCTCTTTATTCGCCTCTTGCACTCTTGTTTAACCTTTTCTTCGTGAATTGCCATGCGTTCTGCATAAACTTCAGGCTGAATATCTTTAACTTCCAGAGTCGCAAATACGGGGTCGATTAGGTCTTTGTCAATATCCAGATTGTAAAGAGGTTTGCCATCCCTGTATCCTATCCAACCGCCTATTGTCAAAGGTGGAAATGTTTCCTTCGAGGAAGACCAGCAGTCGTACGCAATTGATGATGACGACTGTAAGCCCTTCTCATATAAAATAGTCTCCGTACGCCAGCACTCAAGTCCAATACGCGCTTCAAACATTACTTTACGCTTGTCGAAATCACCTCGATATTTTATGTGTTTTAGCCATTTTTTATCTTCACGTAACTTCCATCCTTCCATATCAGGGGCTGATCCAATTAAATTTAGATTCCCATTGACACCCATTCCCATCGCCGCATCGTAAACTAGCACATCGCCATAAGAGTAGTGCAATGTGGCAGAAATACCCCAAGAATCAAGATTATGGTGGTAACTTACATTCACCAATTCGCAAGGACTCAGTCTCGACCAAATCTCAGGGGGAACAAATTTGGCACGCTCAATCGCCATAGCCAATGAAACATCACTTTCACAAGCATTGCCTCTAGTTCCTGTCTTCGCTGCAAATGGATTATCAAGTGCGACGCAGGCACCTACGAACACTGATACGATACACAGTATAATTGATCGAGTAAGGCGTACTATCATTTTACCATTTCTACGGATCGCAGGCCTTTATCTCCTGAAAATGGTATTTCAATATCCGGTTCTGCGTAGTTATGCCGAGCGGACTCCAGATCTGGTTGCAGCCCATTATTTGCGCAGGTAAGCCCATGACACAAGTAGTTACTATGGGGGCTTTCCTTATCAAGATCAAAAACTACATAAGGCAGTGAAAATAAACCCTCCTCAAACGAACCATTACCACCTAACAAAAAATCCATATCGCTTACAGAATCTACCATTTGATATCCAAGGAACGAAGTTACACCAGCTGGTCGATTGACCTGAAATAACACTTTCGATTTCGTAATGTCGCTGTTCACTTTAAATCCGGCCTCTTTTGCTGTGAAGTAAAAGTCATCGCTATCGACTGGAGCCCCCGATAACAGAACCGAGCCGGTATCTATAATGTTTCCACCACTAAAATCCAACCCATCCATAGCTCGATAGGTCAAAATACCACCTTGACTATGCGCGGCAATATTAAAGGATACCTCTTCATCAATACCTTCCTGGAAAAAATTCCGCAGTTGCCGCGCGTTACCCGATGCCATCACTCCACCCAAATACATATCCCAACCTGTTTCCGTAATATCACCTAAGAACCCGTGTTCTGGATTGTAGGCTAAAACAAATTCAATGGCGCCGGTTTGCATTGCACCTTTTAGAATCGCTTGATCCAGGTCATTTTGCATACCATTGGTAAACACGTAATCATTTTCTTCTGGGTAATCGATCTCCCCAAGCATCTGCATTCTGTTTTGATCCACAATCAGCTTTCCATTTTCATCCTTTATCAGTGGTGCTTTGACTCGATAAAAAAGTTGGTCACCCAGAGCTAGTGCCGGCAATTCTCCATACAAGCCACCATTGTTCTCTACACCTGGGAAAAGACCTAATGTCGTGACTCCCAAAATATCAGTCGTATCGATGTGGATGCCCGCGGCCTTCGAAAAAACTCTTATAACAGAGTTGTCGCTTTCAACATTTCTCAATTGATCCATCGATCGATAAGCAAAATAGGTCGAACGCGCATAGTCACCCATATCGTCAGCCCAGCGAACAAATGTGTTTTTATTATCCAGAAATTTTCCTTCGTTATCTGAAAACAAAAACATCCCACCCGCGGAGTTTATTGAACTGTCACTAATGTAAAAATTGGTAGTCTCGGAGTTATCTCGCGTCACCTGCTGGGCGATGGAGACGTCTCGGTTGATATTTGCGAGGCTGTCACCACCAGTTTTTTCATCCTGTCGAACACGAATACTACCTTCTCCGAGGGTGGCCAGATTTGTTTGTGCTCTATCCAGAATTGAGGAGTATCCCGATACCGTTAAACCGATGCCCCCACTGCCGTCTGGTTGCTGTCCGCTAGCCAGCGGCAGATTGCTTACCTGGTTGTTTAGCTGTTGATTTGGATTACTGCCCTGTTCATCTCCGACACTAAAACCTATATTCAGGTAGTCCGATTCCTCTCGCTCGATATCGTAGATATTGTTAAATCCGAGGGTATTCGTATCCAATAGCATATTTCCACTGTTGGCGGCCAGAACGGCCCCATCCAGCTGAGTGTGGCCACCCACCGTAGCTGAGAGCGATTCGCGTGCGGTCAGTCGAGTTTGCTGATTAACCCATGTTTTGATGCCGCTGGTACTGCCTTCGCCATAAGAGCCGGAAGCCGAAGCGCCAGCACCCGCTATTACGCGCAGATTTGCATCGAATCGACTGCCATCCGCGTCACCCGTATCCTGTAAAGAGGCGAGTGTCAGGTTTCCGGCAATCTGCAATTCCACATCCTCGGCCTCGGCATTTGCGCCTTCCAGGATGGTATCCTCACCGCTTTGAATGGTTAATCGCTGACTCACAAACAACTCACTATTTCCTTGCGTGGTGCCTCGGCGCAATAGATCCTCGTCGCCGATATTGCCGCTGGCGTATAAACCGACACCTGTCGAAGAATAGCCAAAGCCAAACTCGGCACCACCACCGTTTCCTCCGAGCTGGTAATTACTGTCTGAAGATTGTGCACCCAGGTATACCTCCCTACCTGCAATTAATTCCAGGTCTTCTCCTGTCGAAATTTCGGATCCGGTCACTGTTAAATCAACTGCAGCACGCAAGCTGGTGCTGGTTCCAGAACGCAGCGTACTCGCCTGTAATGTATCTGAAACCGAATCTATATCCTGTTCGGTAAAACTACCGCCTAATCCGACGCTTCCGGCATCCTTATTAGCTTGAAGGTTTAACCCGGCGTTGGAACTGCGATAATCACTTTCCTGTATAGCATTATTCCCCGCTGCACTGATGGTAATATCTCTCGCAATCAAACTAATATCACTTTCAGCCGACACCCAGATTCCAGTAAGGCCCAGTGAATGGTCGGCTACAAAGCCAACATCACCGCCAGAATAAACGCCAGCATTTTGGGCAGTAGAAATCATATCCCGGGTTCGTGTTGTGGAAGAAGTCACGCCCGCAAAACCCGAGACGGACGGCCCCGAAACGAAATCATCGATAGCATCGACCGATTGCAATAGATTAGATACATTGCTGATATTATTATCACCCTGACCTATATTTTCGATCGCAGATCTTGTAGACCCGAAATTATGCACCAGCCCGGCGCTGACACCGGTACGGTTTATGGTTTCTTCAAAATTATAGGTCTCGATCATCTGGTCTGCTTCAAATTCGATATCACCCCCAGCTCTCAGAAATACGTTGTCTCCTGCCACCAGATCGCCCGAGTGCTGCAAAATATTGCCCCTCGCCTCGATATCTATTCGATTGCCCGCGCTAACCCTGCTGCCGTGAACAGCATTTCGAGTGTATTCGTCGATTGTTGACCTGGTTTCAAGCCCGGCAAAGGCATCGATACTATTTCCACTGGATTTAATCTCAACTCCTAGACGGCTAACAGTATCTTCTTCCCTGGCTAAATAATAATCGCGTGCAGCTGAAACAATAATGTCAGTCGCGGATAACTCCAGATTACTACCAGCCACTACTTCAGAACCATTAATTTCTATATTTCCCAGGGAATGTAAACTTATATTGTTTCGGGCATTTAATATCGAACCTGAATATTTATTCTCTATTTCCCAATTTTTGTTATCTTTTTCTTCAGCCAGACTTAGAAAGCTATCTTTTATCGAAAATTTTAACCCGCGCTCATACTTTTGTTCGAAGGTCGCAAGTGCCTCCTCGTCACCCAATATATTGATGTTCGTCGTTCGCGCTACCGGATCCGCAATGCCAAATCAAGATTCCGCAATAATATCCTCCGCATTCAACTGGCCAGCAACCACATTAATATCACCAGCCGATAGCAACACGATATCACCACCGGTATTTATTTCGGCATGGCCCAATCGCTGAATATCCTCTGTACTAATATAACCACTCTTACTTATTCCAAAAGCGCCGCGCTTATGTTGTTCCTGCCGATGGTACTCATATTCGATTCCGGAGAGTATGTTCAGTTTATCAGCAGAGTGCAGCATGGCATTCTTACCCATATTGACGGTAGCACCTTCCAGCACCACCTCGCCGCTTTCTAATCCAGCCAGGCCGCCATAGGCGTCAATGTCCAGGTTGAGTAAGAAGCTCCCACCGCCAGAAAGCTCGGTTTGTTGCAGATCCAGTACGCGATCTTCCGTAATCCAGGTTTTCTTACGGCCGAAGGATTTCTTTTGGGTATGTTCGTAGTAATAATAATCCTCGTTGTTGACTCCAAGTAGTTGAGTCTCACCCTTGGCGATGAGATAGATATTGCCATTCTCTCCCCCACCCGCTTTCAATTGGCTACCGTAGGTAGTTAAATTTCCTTCGGACTGTATGGCGATACTGCCACCAGCATCGACTTCGGTGACCTGATGTCGGACCGTTCTGGATCGGGTAATAGTGCGGTCCACGCTACTGTATTTTTCATTGCCGGTTTTGATCGCTTGCAGTGTAATATCAAATCCGGACAAAGCGATGTCACTACCAGCTTCGATTTCGGTACCGTTAAGATACACATCCCTATTGGCCAGTAAGTTGACCGAACCGAGGGCAGTTAATTTACCAGCCACCGTTTCGTTGCGCCTGTTAATGCCGATATCGAGTGTATAGCTATGGGTGCTTTTCCGGCCGGATTCATCATGCTGAGTGGTCCAGGTGTAGACCTCGCTGAATCGATCGGTTTCCTGCCAGCTCAGGGCGTTTTGAATAATATCGCGATTCGCCAACAGGTAAATATCACCACCTGCACTATAACGTCCAGCCGTATCCACAATGTCGCGTTCAGCATTGAAAATAATATCACCAGCGGCATCGAATTTGCTGGTATCTAGAATTTCACGACCACCACTGGTTAGCCTGACAGACTTCGTATATTTACTGGAAGTGCGCTTAACCCTGGTCGAGGCTTCCTGCTCGCGCATCAGTCGAGTATTGACAATATCGTGCGCGGCAATGTCGATACTTCCACCTGATTTAATAATGCCCTGGTTTACAAAGTTATCCCCGGCTTCCAGGTAAATATCACCAGCGGTCAGTAAGCGACCGTCGAAATGAATTTCTCCACCCGCCTGCAGTACAGTCTGACCACCACTGCTCAATGATGCATCTCGACCATAACTCGCGCGTCCGTGCGCGAGAATGATTAACCCGTCTTCAGCGCTGATTTTGGCAGCGACGCTATTGCCATTCACGTCAACTCCACTCACCTGAACTGCCTGGGCTTCGAGGAACACCGGTCCCTGGCCAACTATCTGACCACCTGCCTGAATATAGTCACCACTCAGGCTTAGCACCAACTCGTGAGATTCGATACGGGCGCTTTGGTAGCGGACCTGGCCATCATCGTCGACGTACCAGTTGCGTTCAGTGGTATCCTGGCTCAAATCGATGGTATCAATTATCAATCGATTTCCACCGATCAGGTTAGCGCTATTGGTAACCCGTTCGCCGCGCAGCAGTAATTCGTTATAGGCTATGATCTGGGTAAAGTGCTGTTGTGCCTGTAACTGATTATTATCCTGCCTGGCCTGAGGCACGATGAGTTTTGGAGCGTAAACAGTCTGATTAGTGGATAGGGATTGTCGATCGAATAATATAACCGCTGCGTCGATCTGATCTAGTTGCAGACTATTCGGTACCTCGCCAAAGGCGATCCCGTTGTGTGCCATATAGTCCAGCGTATTGTTATAGAGTGTGCCAAGTTGTAGCAGATTACTGCGATCACCGGTGACATAGGGCAAACCACCCGACTCGCGAATGGTATGTGCTATCAATTCGGCGAGATAGAGATCATCACCAACGACTGGTATCTCGTCCAGATCTGCCCCAATATCGGTTAAAAAACTATCGGTCAGTAGCGACAGGTCTGAATTAACCAGCGAGTCGGCACCATCGTCCCGGATGGTTTGGAAATAAGGCCCGGAATCTGTATCAGTCGAAAACCACGGCAGTTGACCGACACCTTCAATAAAATTCCCGGTATCGAGTGTATGGCCGGTGAGCGAATCGACCACGAAACCACCGTTCTCATTGGACTGCTCCGGTGCATCGATCTGCACATCGATCGCCTCGATGATACCTGTATTGCTCAGTTTACCGGTGAGTTCGATATCGATGTTATCGTGCGCGGCAATAATTCCAAACTGATTGTTTTCATTCTGGTTGCTAACGTTATCACCATGAATTGCCAGGTTGCCGCCTGCCACGATTAACCCGCCATTATTATTCAACTGTTGAACCTCAAGCTGGATTTGGCTACCGCTAATTTTGCCGCCAGACTCATTGTTCAGTGATTGAGCGTGAATCTCGACTGCGCCCAGGATGTTGGTATCCACTGTTAGATCTGAAATTACCTGCCGATTAGCTTCTTGGATGTTATCGGTCAAAACCTGGGCGCTCAATTGTTCGCCTTCCAGAATTGCGGCAATGTGCGCGTTAACCAAACCTTGCGGATTGATGATCAGTGAAGATTCAGGATTCTGATTCTGTGACAGGCTGGTGGAACTGATAATTCCGCTATTGTTCATTTCGGCAAGCAATTGCCCATCCTGGCTGTGTTTGATCTGGATAGCCCCTTCGAGCGAGGTGATCACACCGCTATTGTCCAGTAACTCGTCGACGTATAGTTCGAGTGAAGAGTTACTCTGTATCAGGTTATTGTTATTGAGTCGTTTGACATAAAGGGACCGATCTTTAAATCTGGTAATCGGTAGCGTCGCGTTACTGACCAGGCCGAAAGTATCGATATCCCATTCGCCACCAATATCGAACAGTCCGATACTATCGTGAATGTAGGTACCAGCACCGAATATCCCGAGATCACCACCTGAAACAACCCCACCATCGAGAATCAGTAAATGATCGGCTGCCGAGGTTAGTTCAATATCCTGCACTGCCTCTAGCAGGCCACGGGTATAAATATCACCCTCCATTGCACTAATCACCAGACGCCCACCACTGGTGATGTTCACATCGGTATCGAGATCGGCATTGATGGTAATATCACGCCCGACGCTGGTCGCGATCGCGGCACTGGTTTGTAAAGAGTCAGCATCGAGCCGGAGGTTATTTTCACTGACGATATGACAGATCGGATCATTACAGTTAAAGTCGACTATGCCGCCTGCACCAAACACGATATCGCTGGTCGCATCGAGCACCCCATCGCCACTTAGATTCCAGGTTAAATCACCTGCGGCAGTGCTATTACCGCTGGCGACAATATCGGACCCGACGCCATTGGTACCCACCGTGATATCACCGCTAGCGTTGGCATTTTTATAACGAATTTCCCCTTCGGCGGTGATCTCAATATCACCGGTGGTAGAAATCAGATCGTTATCGAGCGTGACACCGACACCATTTTCAGTAGCCTGGATATATATCTGGCCCGCATTCATCGCCCCTGCTACGCTCGCATCGATGGCAACACTGACAGCGCCATCATCAGACTGAGAAACCGTGAGTGTTCTGTTTTCGGGCGCGACATTATTTTCAATGTCCAGCGTGCCGGTTCCAGCCAGTAGCCGTAACTGATTGGCGGCATTGATAATGCCCTGAATCTGTGCCCGCCGTGTAAACAATGTAGTGGCATCGACATGGCTGGCATCGAGACCACCTGGCCCAATGATGATGCCGGCGGCGCTATTGGTATCGACCGTGATCGCCAATGGTGTATTGCCGTTACCGAGCGTCGCTCTACCCGTGGTGAAAAGCACCTCGGATAACGAAGAACCGTTATCGCCGGGCACGGTCGGGGTACGAATAAACCCGCAACCATTGCAGCTGATACCATTCGGATTCGACAGAATGTATCTGGCGTCGTCACCAAAAATTTCGGTCATACCATTGATATCGCTGGTGCTGGTAGTGACAACCTCGTTTAATATGATACGCGCACTATTGACGATGAAATTCGTGTTGGCGCCGAGCTCCCCTGCCAGTTTTGACGTGCCATCGACCCTTGAATTATTCATCACCACGCCTGCACTATTGACATCGAAGTCATTGAACTGGTTTTTTGATACCCCACTCAAGGTCGGGCGGGCAATATTAACAACGGGAACGTTGTTAACGGTATTGACCTGGGTTTCGGTAGTATTGGTGGGTAAAATTTCGGTTGCGACAGTTCCGCTATAAAAAGCGACAAAAATCAGGAGACCGGTACTGACCAGGTGTTTCTTTAAAAAGATTACTATGGGTCTTGCAGGGAGAATTGACAGCCAGCCAAGGGCTGTAAAATTGCTATAGAATGTCGGCAGTAACAGACCAAAAAATGCCATTTAGTCCCTGATTCCCTGAGGATTGCACCATCAGGTGCAAGCGCTCTATTCGTATTTTTGTTATTTCCCCTAGCCCGGTATTATATTTTACTCGCACAGGTCGGACGCCTGTTTTGCGACGATTTATAGGCTAGAAAACCAGATTACCATACTTTCCAGTCGAGATTAAAATAAATCACGCTACCTTCTTCTCCAACAAAGGCGGGTGCCGACACTGGAATCCCCAGTGTTAATGACCAGAACAAATGTTGGCGCCGACTCAGACTAATCGCTTGATTTACACTCAACGCTAATCCTGCAAGGGTTGCATGTGAATCACCTGAATTGGCAATATTATTGTCCTTGGCCACCACATATCCCAAGTCCAGCCCGGCAGCAACATTGATATTTTTAAGTGCCGGGTAGGAACTTGAGAGATTCCAGTTAATATCATTTTTGAAATACAGCCCGGAATCGCCAGATACCGGGCTATCGCGAAATCCGCGAACACTGCTCAGGTCTCCTATCGCCAACTGTTCAGAACCAAACAGCGGATCGTTACTCAACTGGCCCGACCAGGAGCCCTGGTAAGACCAGGCGCTACCCCATGAATTGATCGGCAGGCTAATCAATACATCCCAGCCCAGTCTTTCGAATTGCGCTTTAGGG
>Ga0255050_10000162_pt1 | contig 8818 bp, 14 predicted proteins | sample JV7_2_5_MG_FD_181714 | JGI IMG/M metagenome (GOLD analysis project Ga0255050, IMG submission 181714) | Seawater microbial communities from Jervis Inlet, British Columbia, Canada - JV7_2_5 | ecosystem: Environmental > Aquatic > Marine > Inlet | place: Canada: British Columbia | collected 2016-10-06
CGTTAAGTTGCGAAGCCTTGGGACTGTCGGCCCCATCCGTGAGGGAGAGAGTCGTATCAAGTGTCGTCGGGTAGCTACTCGCTACTGTCGTCAGTTCTCCCATTATCCCCTGTCTCCTGCTTCAACGATTCTATCTCATGTTTTAATTCAGATAATACCTTGCGAAGCTCTAAATTTTCTACCGTTAGTTGTCCTATGATCTCGTGTAAATTCAATTATTACCTCATTTCCTCAAGATATGCGTCAACCATAAGTGGGTCTGAGCCGTCCCTGTCCATAAGAGACTCCATGAGATCGTTCTTTCTCTGGTCGTACAGTAATCGGTACTCGCTCGACCCCTCACTGTTAGCAGGTAACGCAAAGATAACGGCGTGCAGTGCAATCATATCATGGAAGTCTACCGGAGAAGTCGGGATGTCAGCGTCAAGCGCAAGAGAAGCCTTTGCATTCGTGTAGTAAATCCTAACATCGTGAACCGTATCGGGTATCGGAATAAACTCCAGCTGGTTCGACCTCACAAAGTACAGTTGCGGCTTTCCAACCTTAGTCGAAGGCCATATGCCTTGGATCTCGACCCGCGGAAAGTTGACCTCTGACACCTTATCGATGTCCGAAGGATTTAACGGATCGTATGTCTCCATGCGGATCATCTTCTGGAAGTCAGTCGGTAGCGTGTAGTTTTTCTGGTCAGCGACCGTCTGGAAAGTCGAACTGACAGTAAAAAACGAAGGAGTGATATTCGTAATGTGCCTGTTCAAACGCTGGTTTCCGTCATTGATCAAGCCGTCCAGATCACTGTCCAGATAGAACCCCGCCGTAGTTCCAAGCTCGTTCAACCAGAAGCGAGTCCTATTTCTTAATTGAGATAGATTCATTATTTTAGACCTATAAATTGAGGAAGGGTTAGATGGTCTCCGCCTGCCCCACCGCCTACGACTTGTAGAGTCGCAGAAGCTGAAGAAGTTCTAACAATTTGGGTAAATGCAGTCGGCACAACTGCTGGTATTGAGGCATTTGAGGGATTGATAGCAGTGGTGTTTCCGCCAGACACTTCAACCTGGACTATTTTCCATATTTTGTATGTATCGGAAACTGTCCAGTCGTTATTTACTCCACTAGCTAACTTCTTGTGAGTAACCTGAGTCTCGGAATCGACCGTGATAATTGCGGCGACCGACTGATCAGTGAAATTAACGATAAGACTGCCGCGTTCAAGACCATCAGTTATGAAGGTTGCTGCTGTGTCGACTAGGACTGTCCCAGTCGCATCCACCGATGTTGCAGTGCCTACTGATGCAGGAGTGGTTCGATCTTCAAACTCGATCTGAGCGTTTTGAAGTTGGGATGTAATCCCGACAAGAGTTCCACCACCTAAGTCTTCCTTCCCTGCACTCTCTATCAATCTATCCTGAGCCATAGAAGCAGGAGAATCTTCTATCGACCGGATTGAGTCGTGCTGATCTTGCACCGTGAGTTCTGTGACAGGAGATGCGACCACTATCCTTCTCGGCGACACAGAATAATCAACGCTGATCTCACTAATTATTGGCATCGTACTCCCGTTTCAATTTAATCATCTCTCTCAATTCCTGAGCGTCCTGATCGGCTTTGTCGGCCTTAGATATCCATTCAGGATCATCTGGGTTCCTCACCGCATGAAGCCTCAGATCTATAGCCTCCTCAGATATCAGTGCCAAATTAGAGTGCAAGCGATCCATATCCAATGCCTCGACATAGTACCGAATTCCCCCAACTGTCACCGTCTTGGGATTGCCAATTACACTCATACTGCAATCGTATCAGGGTCACGCTGCGCGGCCTGACTCATACCTGCTCCTGTGATGGTATTGAATGCCTTAAACGGCTTTATTTTACTATCAGCCGCTTGCCCCGGCCCTTGTCGTACTTCGATTGATACAGGTATATTGGCCGACTGAACGATTGATGTTGTCATTGATGTGCCAGTTGATTTATCATCCAAAAATGGGATGTACATTGTATCAGTCGCATCGTATGTCCTAGCTAGTTCATTGATCCTGTAGTCATCAGCTGACTGGAATGTGTTGTCAGTTCCGCCTGTCAATCCGATGCTATCCATAGTCAACTGAGTAGCTGAGTCAACCGTCTTAACCGTAGCAATCGATCCGTCTGTGACATTCCGAACCATCATGCCCGGAAGCACTGCTGGGCTGGTAGTAAATGTAGCAGTCGAATCGATCAGCACCGTAGCAGATGTTGCCCCTGTTGCCGTTGATCCAACCACATGCCAATCAGCCTGAGTTGTGAACGTAAGAACTTGCCCTACCTTCGATGCGTAATGGTATCGATCCTCAAGCCCAGGTGAATAGACAACCCTCACCCAGCCGGACGAAGGGTTTTCACCTGAAACAGCAACACCAACATCAATATCAACATCACCAACATTGTTACCAGTACTGGGCGATGTGTACTCAGCCTTATTTATTGCACCACCTGCCACAAGAAGTCTTGGCACAAACACCCAATCGTCTATGGCAATATCTGTAGCTGTCACAGATACATTGTTCGGAGGGTTTTGAACTACCCCGTTATCATCCGTGAGTGTGAAATCTTTTGTCCTGCCTGATGCAATATTTGCAATAATAGGAGCAAGACCTGGAGGAGCCTGATAGAGCGTTCCAGCCATTGCGCCGAGTGGGGCGAACTTTAGAGTCGGAATCACCCTCGATGACACAAGAGCCGCAGCCCCTGTCGAGGTGTCCGATAGTGCTTCTGTCCCAGAGAACGTCCCTCTAACAGCGCGAAGGATTAAGTCGCCTGTTGCCCCATCGTCATGATCGGCAACGATCACACCTGTCGCACCGGATGTCGCCCCTGTGACAGTAAGACCCTCTGTGAAATTCCCAGTCTGCGTCCCATACTGCAACTGAACAGTAGAACCTCTATATTGCTCACCGTTAATCCCATCGGTAGCAGTGGTCGAACCTCTACGAGTTATATATTTACCACGCTGGTAAACTCTTTCCCATGAAACTGAGTTAGGATCTAGGTCGATAGAATATGGCCTACTTCCGTTACTGTTGTTGATATCTCTTAGAAATGCCCCATAAGTAAATGTCACACCTGTATCTGTCACTGGCGTAAGATCTGTAGGCGTGCCAAGCGTCATCGTCTTGCCGGATGTTACCGCAGTCACTGCATTCGTATTTGCGAATTGGGTTAATGATCTGATCAGAAAGTAGTCAAAATCCCCGGTAGCCGCCGAAGGCGTTGTAACATTGGCAACAATTGCCGCAACCTCAGAATCAGAATTCAGATCCACAATCTCACCGACTTGAAGTGTCGCACCTGAACCAGCCGTCCATGTGACATTGTGATGCCCAACAGAATCGTTGGTTGTGTCGGGATTTCCTGTCAGCGGAATTGTTACTCGACCTCCGAGATTCAAATCTGCTTCAAACCAATCACCTAAAGCCCCACCCCTCCTTGCAAAGAATGTAGCAAACCCTGAGTCAATCAGAGTGCCAGTTTCTTTGACCAATAGCAGGATATCGAATGAGCCGTCTGCAAGTAGCCCAATGCCGGAAGGCCAGTTAGTTATCTTTGATCCGTTCTGAACTGCAAAAACCCTTGTGCCTGTCTGCACAGAAAGCACGTTTGTAGAGTTCGGGTTCGCCCATAAAAATTCCCCTGTACGAGCAACCCCGGACTGACTGCCTGTGCCTGTACCTGCCGTGATCGTCCAAGCACCGCTGGCTGTAGGAGCATTGTTGAATGAGTTCGCTATTGCGTTACTGTCTGGTCTGATCCATAACCTCAGTGCAGTAGCATCGAAACCCAATAATGTACCGGAGTCTCCGTCAATCGTCATGACGATTTTCTTCCCCACATCAGACGCGACCAAAGCAACAGTCTGAGTGTAGGTCATCTCCATGATGCCGTTCTTCGTTCCTTCAACTCGATTCCACTGTGCTGTCTCTAAAGCCCCACCTGTCAAGAATTTTGCATGGTTGGGTGCGATGAACCAAGGGTTAGATGTGTCTCTTGTTAAAGGATCTCCGATTTTAAACTCAGTCGGAGTCTGCCCTGAAACGGGAGCAATATCAGCCATTGCAGAGGGAGCATCAGCCTCATCTTGGTTGTCTGAGTACCATTGTCGGATTGTATCAGTGACAGTTGGTGTGACTGTAGTGTCACGTTTCAGAATCCTGTTCGGAACGTCCCTTACCCAACGGCCTGATGAGAATGTAGTACCCACGATGAAATCCTCCTAATTTATATTGATCGGGTCAGAAAACAATGTAACTGAAAAACTTACGTCAGATGCCCCGATGTTTTCTGTTCTTGAAACCGAATCAAAATCATTTAATCCTCCGGCTGCTTTGCGGACAATAACACTAACATCACCTGGGTTTGCTAATATCGATCCTGAAACTATGCCACTTGCGTTAGTTGAACCCGTGATCAAATCTGTCTTGCCTGATATTTTCTGGACTAAAACTTGTGCGCCGAGAATAGGACTACTTGTCTCGTCCTTCACTGTAACCTGTACGGACACAGCACTATTTACAGTCACAACTGCACCACCGGGCGTGAGAATATTTGCTGGTGTGTCTCCGCCTTCAAGAATGTTTATTGTGAATGCACCTGTTCCAGTCACCTCTATGTCGTTGGTGTTACCATTGAACTTAATATTTCGTAAATCAAGAGTATTGCCTGTGATCGACTGGGCAACCGTGATTCCTATAGACGAGTTCTGGATGACATTATCCCTAAACTCAGGATCAACAGGGTTCGACAGAAGCGACACAGCAGTACCAGTCGCGCTGTCTATAATCGAATCACGCAATTCAGCGCCATTGGAAAGCGTAATCAATCCTGAGTTTGCAATCGTGCAGGAGATCATCCGAGCGTTGGTCTGACCCCATGAAATTGCACCTGCACCGTCGATCAAAGTACCAAGGAAATCACAAATATTCAGGTTCGCGTCAGTAGCTGTGATTCTAAACAATGGGCCTAGGGACTTGAATAAGCCACCGCCTGACCCGATACTATTTGGAGCCGTACCGACTTCAGATCCGAACTTAACTTCATTTGTTCCTGTCGCATTTCCTTCAAGAATAATCTCATTATGAGTTGCAGCTACAGGCATGTCCTCAAACACGACAACGAAGTTGCTGTCCCTGAAGACGGTAGAAGTCACACCTGCTGTATCGCCGAATCTTAGCTTCCCTATTGTGAAAAAAATCCCACCTACAGAGGTCATCACACCACGACCGACTGTTTTATCTCCCGTGGTCGCATCATTGACAATTTCAGAGAATGTGCCGGGCGATCCACCAGTTCCACCAGTGATACGAATCCCCCCATCACCGTGCTTCATTTCGTCAACAAAAAGGGAAATACGTCCGTTCGATGTTAGGAAATCACAGAAAATGCCTACTGTCCTAACAGCCGTCAAAGCAGGAGGCGTGCCTCCCTGAGCATCGAACGCTTTCGTTGTGTCTACTGCAAAAGACTGGAAATTCAGATTCGCCCCGATATTAGAATCAGAGCCACCAACATACCATTCGCCGAAATTACTCGTTGCCCCGTTGTTGGATGAAACCCTTATCCTCCAACCGCCAAGAGCTTTGGTGTTGACCTTATGCATTGTAAAAGCCCACATATAGATGTGGGTGCTGCTGAGATCAATCGTGCTTCCAGCGCCCTCATCATGCGCCATTCCACTTACCGTGGAGGTTCCTGAAACCTTGCAAGCTGTCGAACCAACACCTTGAACCTTAATGTCCGTATCAAGTGCAGGGGAGGCTGTATCGTTCGCGGTGTCCAATATCCCCGAATCAGCATCATCGATCAGCGTAAGGGTTTCATTTGCGACTACGACAGCCATTTACACAACGTCCTTCTGTATTGTCACAGATGAATCAGGGAACTTTCGTTCGCGGTTATGAGCCGTTTCTCTCATCATGAACTTACCGATAAACACATCAGGAAATGTAGTCATAAAGCGGATCATATAGCTTAATTCATCCGCATCATTGCCCGGAACAAGGTCTTTTCGGATCATCGAGGCATGATCTTCATCCGTCAGCGTATAGACATCATCGTGATGAATGCTGATATTGAATTTGTTATATGGACCCGGCATATGCCCCCACCCTTTTATTTTTTCATAACTGGTATTAGTAATTGCGCAATAACTGTCACAACAGTGAAAATAACACTGGCATAGACCAACTGTCTGGTGTTCAGTTTCGCAGAATCGAGTTGAAGATTTACAATTTTATCATCTCTCTCTTTAAATGACCCTTTTAATTCGCTATCCATTGAACGAAATCTGTTATAGACACCTGTTGTTACAGCCTCATTCTTATTCGATTCATCTTTAATCGAATCCTTCAGTTGGATTTGAGATGAATTAATCATCTCAAGTGTTTTCGTTATACCAACTAGGGTTAAATCGGCCGCATGATGTTTATCATTCAACTCTTTTATTTTCTCACTTTGGTGGAATACCCGTTGCTTCAGTTCTTCGATCTCGCTTACCATGCTAACCCTATCATCGTTGAGGTCGATTCAAATCTGTACTGACTTTACTGGAGGTATGGAATGTCCTTATGAGTATGTTAGTGATGCTCGGTTGTCCCATATATTGTCTCTTCTTCCGTTTCCGTCAGCCCATTCTATACTTGTTACATTTCCGACCTTCTGCATCCTCTTAACTGACCACTTGTTAGCTGAGTTCAGGGTTCCTATCTCAGCCTTACCTATATAGGTCAAAGAAGCTGTCACTTCATCAAGCCTTACAGCAGTTATAGCTTCTTCTAATATGTCAAATGCAATTCTACTCATACTTTGAACTTAGAAAGAGCGTTGGAAAGGCCTTCCATTTTACCTCTTATCAATGAAACGCTAATATCAAACTCAGACCTGTCTTTGTGTAGGTTCTTCAAGGCATCCTTAGCCATGTTAAACCGCAAATTAGCCTCATCGTTAGCCACCTTAGCCTTAGCTAACGCCGCCTTAGACTCAACCAAGCAGGCATCTGCTATGACCCTAACCTTCTCAGTGCTAACCTTGGAGTCGTAGGCTACCTTCTCGGCATCCTTCTCGGCCTTCAAGAGCAACGAAGAGCGATATTCTGATATCTCGGCTTCCACAGATACACGCTTCCTAGACAGCTTATCAAGCTCTTTCTTCTCTGAGTCGATATCCAGAAACCGCTTCAAGCTCTTCCTCTTAGCAGTCAAGGACTTACACTCTTCCTTTAGCTTCTCTACGTTCTTAGACAGCGTATCAGCATACGAACCTATCATTTATCAGTCCTCACTTTGCGAATGTTACAACCACCGTAGTTGCGATGGGCGTTGTTCCGGCTATCTTCTTAGCCTTGACATATCTCCAGGGCGCTGAGTCTGTTGCCGCTGGTACAACCGTAGTCAGGTCAGCCATCAGGTGTCCATCCTCACTGTCTCTTGGCTTGATATCCGCGCCGCTAACCATGATCTCAACAACAGCATCGTCTGCGCCCTCTTCCAAACTCGTAGCATCGAAGGCCTTATTGTTAAGACCCCTTGGAGCCTCAACCCATGTGCCGCTAGACGACTGAACCTGTGCGTCCAACAGCTTAAAACTAACCTGATCACTTCCAACTGATATCTCTTTGCCGTTAGCCATCTACTCCTCCACTCCGCATATACTGGCATCACTTAGCACTGGAAGCGTGATGCCCTGATCCATTAACTCGAATCTTACAGCAAATCTTATCAGTGGATCAACGTCACACCACTTAGCAACCTTGCTATCCAAGTCTCTCTCTTCAATAATCTGCCGAATCTCAGGAGAGTCCAGTATCAGCTTCCGACCCTCTTCCGTCTTAGTTGCCTTTGTCAATGCGCAGGCACTAATTGACACCATCACCATCACTACTACTAGCGCTCTCATCTCAAGCCCCCTTCATCCTTCTCAACGTGAATATGCGTATTATGAAGCACCACATCAAACTGTTGTCCATGCAGAGCCTTTAATAACCCATTATACACCTTCTCTTTAGTCTGTTGGTCGAAATACCTTGTCCTTACATCAACAGCAAGCCCAAACGGATGTAACGAACCATCAGAATGCTTCCCTCCTGTTGTCTCAGTTATTACGGCTTCCTTACCGTATAAACGCCACAACCTACCTATAGCGATTAACGCTGGCCGCATCTTAATATCAAGCCCAAAAAGAGAGACACCAAACTTAGTCTTCATTTTTGGAATCCTTAAAGTGGTATCCAAGAGCGAATAAGAGAGCGGCTTTGAGTGACTCAACCATCGGGGTGAGTAGCTGAACCGACTCCTTTGGTGGAGAGTGATATGTGAAAATCAACATAAGCGAGAAAAATGCTGTTATTAAAAATAAGCCCAGTATGCCAGGTATTTTGCCAATCTTCACTTATCCACTCCTCTTATTTAATTCTACCACTTCCTTCCACATGGAAACAGCTACATCTGATGTGCGGTCTTGAGTTATGAAGTCTTTTCGGCAGAATGGACACTTCCTGTAGTCTGAAAACTGATCGTGTAGCACAACCTCTATCCTCTTGAGTAATGATAGCATCTTTTTTTCCCTGTGGCGATGGGCGTTTTATTTTGAAAATTTATAGGTGGGGCTGTCTACAAATAACCCTAGCGCCGAAAAATGACCTTGGGGGGTATTCACTATACTAACTATACTAACTATACTAACTATACTAACTATACTAACTATACTAACTATACTAACTATACTAAGTATACTAACTATACTAAGTATACTAAGTATACTAAGTATACTAAGTATACTCACTATACTC
>Ga0255050_10000165_pt1 | contig 8772 bp, 10 predicted proteins | sample JV7_2_5_MG_FD_181714 | JGI IMG/M metagenome (GOLD analysis project Ga0255050, IMG submission 181714) | Seawater microbial communities from Jervis Inlet, British Columbia, Canada - JV7_2_5 | ecosystem: Environmental > Aquatic > Marine > Inlet | place: Canada: British Columbia | collected 2016-10-06
TAGTGGTTGAATACTTTTAGGAGATGGGAAAAAGGGTATTCCTAGAACTAGACAAACTGTTGTAGTAGCGGGTCCTAATTCTAATGTATCAGTAGGTGATGAAATTGAGATAAATTTTAATTCATTTCCAGTAAAAAGAAAAACTCCTTCTCTTAAAATAGGTCCAGATAATGAAACTATAATTCTACCTTTAGAAACTATTGATGAAGAAGACTATTTCTTTATTTCTTCTCGTGAAATTAAATGGAAATATAATAAATAGAACTATGAAATATTTCTTAGATACAGAATTTCATGAATATAAAAAGAAACCTTTAATAGGTAAAGCTATTGATACTATTGAGTTAATTAGTATTGGTATAATTAGTGAAGACGTAGTTAATTCTTACACTTTGCATTATACAGGTAAGAAACCTAATATTAATGAAGGGGTTGATAATACTTGGGACAGAAAAACAAGTACAAATTTTGAGGAACTTCAGAACGAAGCTATTAGAAAAAATTCAAAACAAGATGGTTGGAAAGTTAAGGAAAATAAAAAATCAGGAGAATATTATGCTATCTGCAAAGAATTTGATTTAAAAGCTGCTTGGAATAATGAATGGTTGAGAGAGAATGTTTTAAAATCTATTTGGATTGAGTTAGAAATAAAACATCTACAAGATTACAATTCAGTATTATATATTATGAATCAAGATGCTGATTGGAAAACTTTGATTAAAGAAGAGTTTTTTAAGTTTGATAGATTAAAGAATTTATTAAAAGAATATGGTAAAACTAAAAAACAAATAGCTGAAGATATATATGATTTTTGTATTACTTATGATTCAACTAAATCAGTCAAAGAAAATAATCCAGAATTTTATGCTTATTATGCAGATTATGATTGGGTAGTATTTTGTTGGTTATTTGGTAGAATGATTGATTTACCAAAAGGATTTCCTATGTATTGTAAAGATTTAAAACAGATACTTGATGAAAGTGCTGTCAATTATAGTAATACCAGAAAATTGGAACCTTCTTTAAAGTTATTAAAAGAACATACTAAATACCCAAGACAAGAAAATGAACATAATGCTTTAGCAGATGCTAAATGGAATTATGAATTATATAAATTTTTAAACAGATTAAATGATTAATTTATTCTCATTAGGTGAAAATTGGGATGTTGTAATAAGACCAGAAGTTCTTGTTCTTAAACCTTTTAAGAAAGTAATGTCTAAATATAAGATTAAGAAATATGGTTTAGCTGAACTTTCTTATATTTATTTTATGGTAGATTTCAGATCTACGTATTTAGATATTGTAGATGAAAAGAGAAGGACTTCTACTGTTCTTGAAAATATAGTAGATTCAGATAAAATTATTATAAATAAAATTACTAAAGATGCTATAGAATTTTATGAAAGAGAACAACCTTCTATGTCCCATAAGCATCTTAAATCTATGAAAAGGGCTTTAGTAAATTTACAAGAAAGTTTATCCAATATAAATTTATCTATAGAGATGAAAAATCCAGTTACAGAAGAGTTAGAACCTGTGTATAATACTATGGATTTAAATAGAATTACTACTATAATCAAAGACTCCCCTAAACTTATATCAGCTATTAAAGAAATGGAAAAACAAGTTAAAACAGAACTTCAAGAGAATACTACTCATGTAGGTTCTGGAGAGAAAAGTATATATGAAGATGGATAAAAATACTTTAGATTTGATTAAACAGAAAATAAAAAATATGTTTTTTGTTTCAGCTAAAAAGCTATATGGTCATTTATTTACAGATAAAGAATTGATTGATATTATAATAGATAAAGAGGATGAATCATAAATGTAATAAATGCTATCAACAAGCTATAGTTAAAATAGAGGAAGGTAATAGAGAGTTCTGTTTAGGTTTAAATTATGAAATAATTAATAAAGTTAAAAATTGTACTGAATTCATTGATGATTTATTAGTACAAGAACCTATAGGGACAGAGAAAAAGATTTTAAGTTTAGAAATTCTTTTTAAATCTAAACCTTCTGAAAATAGATTATCTACAACATTAAAAAATATTCATAATGAAGTAGTTCTTCTTCGTGCTTGGGCTAGAAAGAAACATAAACCGAAATTAAGAAAATAATGATAGAGGTAGAAAGAATTAGAACTTTAAATGTAAGAATACAAGGCCAAGATATTGATAATTTTATATCTATTATGGAAAAATTGTTAGTTGCATCTAAGCAATCAGGATTTAAAAAACCTTTTACAGTAGAAGAAAGAGCAACTATTTTGGGTGTAGCTGATAGTTTAGAATTAGACAAACCTAGAGAAGTTAATATTAATTCAAATAAAATTATGGGTAATTTAAATAATACATCAACTAAAGATTTAGAAAAAGAATTAAGCAAAAGGAAAGATAGAAATTTAGGAAGATGTCCTAAATGTAGAGGTAAATGGCCAATTATTATGTCTCGTTCTAGAAGCTGGGCAGAAGAGCCACATTGTTTTGGATGTCGTAAAATAATAGAAAGTTGTACTTGTTAAAAATAAAAATATGAAAACAATTTGTATATACCATTCAAGAGATTTAGATGGTTTGATGTCAGGAGCTATCGTTAAAAAAGCTATTAAACATCATGTATTAATAGATTTGAATAATGGAGAAGAAGGAGGTAAGATGATTGCTAATCCTGATATGTTGTACATGTTAGGCTGGGATTATGGGGATGAAATACCTGATTTATCAGCATACGATAAAGTAATAATGTGTGATATTAGTTTTCCTTCTGGTATAATGTTAGATTTAAGAAAAAAACTTATATGGATAGACCACCATACTTCTGCTATAGATTCTGTAGTAGATTATGCTGATGAATATGCTTATATAGATAAAAATACAACAATAGAAGAATGTATTGTAGGTATAAGAGATACTAAATTTGCAGCATGTGAATTAACTTGGAAATACTTCTTTCCTAATGAAGAAATGCCTGAAATAGTTAGATTATTAGGTAGGTATGATTGTTTTGGTCATAAGGGAACGGAGGAAGAAGAACTTGTATTGTTGACACAATATACTGCAAGAGCTTATCTTCATAACTACATGGATTGTTACAAACAATTACTAGATACTTCTAATAAAGATATGTTGCATCTTAATATGAAAATAAAAGGTGAATCTATTTATCAATATCTTTGTTCAGAAGCTAAACAAATTTATAAAAGAGCTTTTCCTATTGAATTACTAGAAATTATAGGGTATAAAGAAGGTAGAGATTCTTTTAAATCCAAGGATAGAAAATTTCTTTGTGTAAACCAGTCAAGATTTAATCCTATTAATTTTGGAATAGATTATCATAAAGAAGGTTATGATGGATTTGCTTGTTTTCATTATGAAAAAGGAAACTGGATGTGGTCATTATATAATGATAATGGAGAAGTAGATTGTTCTCAGATTGCTAAACAATATGGTGGGGGCGGCCACATGGGTGCTGCAGGATTTGTACAAGATGAATTGAATTTAAATTTTTAGTAAAGAATGGAAAATAAAAAAATATGTTATAAGTGTGCTGGAGTTGTGAATGATAATAGTACTAATTATGCTTCAGGAGAATATCCATGTAACTGCAGTAAAAGTATTGATTTGACTTCAATTCTTATTTCTTGGTTAAAGAAAAAAGCTCAAAAAAGAAAAATGTCTAAAATTGCTGGAGATTTACAATTAAAAATTAATTGTGAGAATGGAAGGGAAATACAAAATTCCAAAAGTAATAGGTGATTTTAATATAGGTACTGAATATCAAGTAATGTATTTAGATGGTACTTGGGGTAAACCTATATTAGTTTATAAACTATGCTGGTCTGTAAGAATGGATTTAAAAGAATTGATTAAAAATGATAGAATTAGAATTATAGATAATGGAAAATAAATATTATATACCAAGTATAGAAGAATTTCATGTTGGGTTTGAATATGAACAAGATTACTCTATAGTACAACGTGATCATGAAGCACTAGAAAATCCTTGGGGATATAAAATATTTGAAGTAAAAGATTATGAGTTTATAGATCATTTAGTAGAAACTAAATTTGCTAGAGTTAAATACCTAGATAAAGAAGATATAGAAAGTTTAGGTTTTCACAGAGATTATGTTAGAACTAAATTAGTTGCAAATATTGGATTTTGGATTAAACGTAAATATGAAGATCATTTTAAATCTGATAAGTCTGATTTATACGCTACTTACAGTACCTTAACTCATATACTTAGTTTAACTAGATTTACTTCAAGTTTAGATTTTGAAATTAAAAATAAATCAGAACTTAAAAAGTTATTAAAACAATTAAATATAAATGATAAGTAATATCGAACAACTAGTTAAACCTGGTACAGAAATTCATAGTGATTTAGTGGAATGGTTAGATACTGTTCCACTTCTTTCTTGGATGATATCTAAAAATAGAACCTATGCAAAAAATTTAAATAGAGATGAATCAGGTAAAATAATTGTTGATATTACTAAACCTCATATATTAGAAGATGTAAATTATTTTAGAGAAGCTGCTATAGCTTTTGAAAAATTTGGAAAATACACAGATTATTACCCTTCTAAAAGTCCTACCTCACCTTACCGTAAATTTTGGGATGAAGAAATAAGAAGGTGTAAAGATGGTTATGTACGTAAGTCTGATGGAGAATGGATATCTGGTTATTATTATTTTTACCTTAACTATTCTCCAATTTTAAAGACAGAAGTTATAGGAGAAAGAAGTGATGACGGTACAATCCAAGCAGAGCGTGTAGAAGGATTTCCTGACTTTTGGGATGGTGATTATCTATTTTATCATTATGTAGATCAAGCAGAGAAAGCTGGAAAGTATGGTACTGTATTAAAAGCTAGAGGAAAAGGTTATTCTTTTAAAGCTGGATCTATGTTATGTAGAAATTATTTTCTATTTAAGAATAGTAAATCTTTTGCTTTAGCTGCTGATAAAGAGTATTTAACAACAGACGGGATACTGGATTCTAAAGCTTGGGATAATTTTAGTTTTGTAATAAGTAATGCTGGTTTTGCAAAAAAGCTTACTATTACTGATACTGTAATGCATAAAAAGTCTGGATATAAAAAGATAGGTTCTTCTGGAGAATATGGTTTTAAATCAGAAATTATAGGAGTTACTTTAAAAAATGATCCAGATAAAGCTAGGGGTAAAAGAGGTAAATTAGTAGTTTGGGAAGAGGCCGGCTGTCACATAAAAGGAACTAAAGTAATTATGTATGGTGGTTCTTTAAAAAATGTAGAAGATATAGTAATTGGAGATATATTACTAGGTCCGGATAGTAGACCAAGAAAAGTATTAAAATTACATACAGGAACTGATCATATGTATGAAATAAAACCTAAAAATGGTCTATCTCAAATTGTAAACAGTAAACATAATATTTATGTTGAATATCAGGATTATTACAAAAAAGAAAAAGCTGTTAGAAAGATAATGACTCCTATAGAATATCTTGACATAATAAATAAATATCCTAAAAGAAAATATCATTATTCTTTACTTCGACCTGATATTATAGATTTTCCAAAACAAAAAATTCGTTTAGATCCTTATATTTTGGGCTTGTGGTTAGGAGATGGTGAATCAGATAGGGCTAGTTTTTCTAATATAGATTCAGAAATTATAAATTATTTAATACAATTTACAAAGAACAATAATTTAGGAATAACAATAAAAGATATAAAAGGGACAGATTGTAAAAGAATTAATTTTAGGGGGGATGGAGTCAGGCAAAATAATTGGGTAAAGAAAGAATTAAAAAGTATGGGATTATTAAATAATAAAGATATCCCTGGTAAGTACATATATACAGATAAAGAATCTAGATTAAAATTACTGGCTGGATTAATAGATTCTGATGGTAGTTACAATAAAAAGAAAAAAGCAATTGAATTAACACAACATGAAAAAAGAAAGCATATAATAAAGAAGGCTGCTTATATAGCTAGAAGTCTTGGGATGAAAGTATCTTTAAAAAAGAAAATTTCTAAACAAAGAATTCTTAATGGTAAAATTATTAAAGGGGGAGAGATACAATGGAGAATGGATATATTATATGGTCATGAAAGTATACCTTGTTTAATACCTAGAAAACAATCTACAGATAGAAAAGGATTTTTAAGGAATAATTTATCTACTAGATTTAATATTGAATATTATGGTGTAGATAATTATTATGGATTTACTTTAGATGAAGATCACTTATTTTTAACAGAAGACTTTACAATAACACATAACTCTTTTCCTTATATATTGAAATCCTGGAGGTTAGCTCAAAAATCTATGGAAGATGGGTTTAGAGTTTTTGGATTTATGTTATCTTTTGGTACAGGTGGAGAAGAAGATGTAGATTTTATAGGTTTAGAAAGTTTATTCTATTCTTCTAAAGCTTATAGAGTTTATTCAGTAAACAATGTTTGGGACAAAAACTCTGAGTCTGGTGAATGTGCTTTCTTTGTTCCTGATTATTTAAATAGAGCAGATTGTTATGATAAAAATGGTAATTCTAATGTAACTAAAGCTTTAGTAGAAGTTTTAAAAAGAAGATTAGAAGTAAAATATAGTTCTAATGATACTACAGACTTTGCTCAGGTAAAAGCTGAAGAACCAATTACTCCCCAAGAATCTGTTATGAGAACAGAAGGAACTATATTCCCTGTAGCAGATTTAAAAGAATATCTCGCTTCGATAGCTCCAACTTTAGAACACTTTGTTGGTCCACATTATATAGCAGAATTGAACTGGACTAGTTCAAATTCTGTAACATTAAAACCTAAATTTGACATTAATCCAATTAGAGATTATCCTTATAAAGGTAAAAATAAAGAAGGCGCTATAGAAGTTTTTGAATTAGCTAAAGTTATTGCTGGAGAAAGTAGACCTACTTTGGGAAGATATATCGGTGGGTGTGATCCAGTAGATGACGATGAAGGTACTTCGTTATTTAGTGTTTATATAATGGATTTATTTACAGATAGTATTGTTGCAGAATATACAGGTAGAATGTCTAAGGCTGAAAGTAATTTTGAAATTGCTTTAAAGTTGGCTGTATATTATAATGCTCAGATAAATTATGAGAATAAATTAAAAGGTATGTTTGATTTCTTTAACAGAAGAAATGCTTTAAACTATTTAATGGATACTCCGGAAGTTTTAAAAGATATGGAATATATTAAACAGACTCATCTTATAGGAAATAAAGCTAAAGGTACACCTCCGAACCCACAAATTAATAAATGGGGAAGGAGATTACAGGCAGATTGGATGATGTCAATCAATGAACATGATCCGGATAAAAAGTTAAATTTACATAGAATCAGAACTATAGGTTATTTAAAAGAATGCATACAATGGAATATGGATGGAAACTTTGATAGAGTTTCTGCTGGTATAATGTTATTTATTGCAAGAGCTAATAAATTAAAATTTGTAGAAACCAATAAACAAAATTCTAAAAATAAAGATGAAGATGCTTATTCTTCTGACCCTTTCTTTAGAGATAATCCAGCTTCATTCGAAATAGGGGAAACTGGTGGATTAACTATAAGTGATATTTTTGATATGTAGTGATAATTCAGTAGATTTGTATAAAATATTTTTATTATGGATGTTAATTTACCTTACCAAAGAAAATCTTTTAAGAGTAAAACACGTAAATGGAGAAAAGAATGTGTTGATGCTTTAGATACTTCTACTTCTCTTTATAATAATGACTCTACAAGAAGAAGAATAAGAACAAAAATAATTAATCAGGAATTATACGAGGGAAAATTAAATGTATCAGATATGGTACAGATGATAAATCCTTATGGAATAGCCGCTGAAACCATACCTACAAATATGGCTCATCATCCTATTGTAGCTCCAAAAATAGATTTATTAGTTGGCGAAGAATCTAAAGGGCCTTTTCCTCATTCTGTTATTGTTGGTGATAGTGATGGAATCTCTAAAAAACAAGAAGAGAGAAAGGAATTAGTAAATTCAAAAATAACAGAACTTTTAGATAAAGATGCTACAGAAGAAGAAATTCAAGCCGAGTTAAAGAATTTTTCTATATACTTACGATATGAATGGAAAGATATTAGAGAAGTTAGGGCAACTAAACTTTTAAAATATTATTGGAAAGAGCAGGATTTCGATTCTAAATTTACAGAAGGTTTTAAAGATGCTTGTATTCATGCAGAAGAAATCTATCAAAGTTCTATACAAGATGGAGAACCTATTTTAGAGAAATTAAATCCTATTAAAGTACATACTGTAAGAGGAGGTTACTCTAGTAAAATAGAAGATTCTGATATAATTGTTATTGAGGATCATTGGTCACCAGGAAGAATTATAGATACTTATTATGACAAGCTAACCAATGACGAGATAGATAGAATATCTAAAGGTTATACTTCTAAACAAGGATCATTTGATCAGCAAGATTTCAGGAATTCATTTATAGTATCTGAAGGTGAAATTACTGAAGGTTATTTACAGATAGCTGAAGTTGAAGGGCATAAGTGGAATAGAAATTTTTTGGATAATGATGGTAATGCTAGAATCCTTAGAGTATATTGGAGTTCATTGAAAAAAGTATTTAGAGTTAAATATTTTGATGAATATGGAGATTCTCAACATAGAATAGAATCTGAAGAGTATATAGCGGATCCAGCTAGAGGGGAAGTATTAGAACCTTTATGGATTAGAGAATGGTGGCATGGTTGTAAAATTGGATCAG
>Ga0255050_10000170_pt1 | contig 8704 bp, 23 predicted proteins | sample JV7_2_5_MG_FD_181714 | JGI IMG/M metagenome (GOLD analysis project Ga0255050, IMG submission 181714) | Seawater microbial communities from Jervis Inlet, British Columbia, Canada - JV7_2_5 | ecosystem: Environmental > Aquatic > Marine > Inlet | place: Canada: British Columbia | collected 2016-10-06
AATCAATACCGTATATTTTTACATCATATCCTTCTGGATCGTCGCTGTAAGTATCCCATTTAGGAATAACAATGTCTTTACCTTTAAATATTAAACCAAGGCCGTATATGCTCCACTCCTTTTCATCTGCTGTTCCTCTCTCTATGTTTTCAGGTGTTGGTTCTTTACTCTCGATTTCTTTTACCTGTTCATCTCCTAAGAATGGATTATCTAGATAGCTTGTTCGGAAGAATTTAACATCTTCTCTTTTTTCTAACTCATAAACCCAATGGTGAGGCTCTGAGGGATTACAATCTAATAAGAAACCCTCTTCACATCTATAACTTAGTTGTGTGAATGACGATTTGTAAGTACCTACAGCTTCATTGATATAGAATATTGAAGACTTTAAACCGTGAACCCTCATAGGATCATCTATAAGCCCAATAAACTCTACTGTGTTTGTGCCGATCTTAGCTGTTAATTCAGCCTTGTTAAGTGTCATGTTAGAAGCGTGTGCAGCATAGTCACCGTAGCCGTAACACAATTCTATAAAATCCTTTAGAGTAGTACGCTTTAGATTCTTTAGAGTGTCTCTACATATTACTATGTGTTTGTGGTTGTTTCTACGGCAATAAAGAATTAACCACTGAAGTATGCCTATTGTTTTCGTTGATCTTGTTCCGCCTGGCAATACAATACCCCTGCAATCATCAAAGTTATTGTCAATGAATTCGTAGTTTACTGTAGTTTGTACTTCTAGTATGCTCATTTATTTAATGTAATCAGGTTTAAATTTGCCTTGAACCATCCATTCAGCATCGCAAGGGGAGGTAAAGTCTTCATCTTCTTCAATTGCGTCCTTACACATGTAACATCGAAAGCTCTCGACATATAACCAAGCTTCATCCTCTGATTCGAAACCATCTTTGGAAGGGTCTTTTACTTCGTCGCCATTAAAAGATAAAAGTATTGCTTCGTATATCATTGAATCTTTCATAACTATTGTATTCCTACCTATTTTAGAGTATTGAAATTATCGGGGTTTATACTCTTGAACCACCTGTAAAACCGTTTTTTCATTGTTGGATTCTTATCTAGGACAAGGATATACAAAATCCTTAGCCATGAACTTATCTAAATCTTCTTTACTGATATAAATGATGTCGTCAACCCTAAAACCCTCACTATCATAGCTATTTCTAAATTGTGAAATTCTTTCGTTGAACGCCTTTATTGATTCATTATCACACTGGGTGCAGCAGCAGTTTATATGTTTACTCATTTCTTCTTGCCTTTAACAACCGTAACCTTTATCTCTGTGGGTTGGTCGGTCTTGATTTCTTGCTTGTCGGTGAGTCCTAAATCACGTGCTATTATGTTTGCGTTGTAAGCCCCTACCACTGCCCCTTCGAACTTTTGTTGATAGATAATATCTCGTACATGTGTTATGACTTCGGAAAAATCTTTTGATTCTTTATCCTTATTATCCTTAATATTACTCTCAAATTCAGTGAAATACTTAGTGTTTACCCCTAAGAATATACAAAGACTTGCAAGCCCAAAAGGAGATGATGTTGGTATCTCTACTCTAACCGCTTCCTTACCCTTGTAATCAACCTTATTCCATGTTTGTTTAGATTGGTATTCGAAGTACTCCATGCATGCCTCTAGCATTATCTCAGGTGTTGCAAATATCTTATCTCTGCCGTGTTTTGATCTTAGCTTCCAGAACTCATTACCTTTGTCTGCTCCCATATCTTTATTTAGTTTCGTTAATTAATGTTTCTATGTGTTTTCTAAGCTCTTCTACTGTTGTTTCTGAAGCTTCATTGTCGTTATGTATTTCTAATTGAACATCGTTATTGTCGAGGCATGGAGCTATTAGCATGTGGTAATCACTACTCATAGTATGCTCTTGCATTTGATGTCTAATTGCTGCTAAGTCGTTAGGTGTGTTTAACCTAGATACCTTTATTAGTGCTATTGGTTTAATCATTATTCGTTATTTATGTTAAGCATGGCTGTTCTGAGTGTTTCGGCTGCTTTTGCTGCGCTTCCCATTGTGGCTGTTAATCCTAGTATAGCTAATAAATCAGGAAAGGTTATTGTCGTTGTTTCGTTCATTCGATTTATTTTTAGCTCTCTTGATTAAATACTGAATTAGTAGTGTTACTGAAAATGCTACTACTCCTGTTCCTAGTGTTAAAAATACTGTTGTCCATGATACTAAGGTGAATATGTATATAGTTGTCGATATTGCAATTGTTCTTAGTGTTCTTCTTCTGGCTTTAGGCAAGTACTCTTTGAAGTATTTTATTGTTAAGCTGTCTTCTAAATCAACGATATCTTCTATCTCTTCGTTTGTTGTGAATTCGTCAACTACTGGTACTTGTTTGGAGTGGTTAATCTCTGGAAGTGGCACTCCTATAAATGGAGCCATTACTAGCCTGTCGATTACAATAGTAAAGTATATTAGTATTGTCTGTGCTACTGTTGCAAATGCTATTACTGCTTTTTTCATGTCTTTTATAGATTTGCGCTCATCCAGTATAACCCACCTAGAACTGTTACTGAAAAGCTTATAATTACGATCCACGCAAAGAAAGACATATTGTTAGCTATTCTTTTGTTGTTGATCATTATCTCTTTCAAGTAGTACTCTTTTTTGTCGAGCTTATCGTCTTGTTCCATAACTGTTTATTTATGTTAAAGATACGTAAATATTATAACTTATGTTCTTTCTGAGTTGATGTACTGACTTGGTGACATCTTAAAAGTCTGTTTGAAACACTTACTGAAATAAGCTGTACTGTCGAATCCAACTTTATAAGCTACCTCTGAAATGTGTTTGGCTGTGTGAAGCATTGGTTTAGCCTTTTCTAATCTGTAGTGCATTACCATTTGGCTAGGGTTGTGGCCTGTTAGGTTTTTCACCTCTAAAAAGAATAGTGTTCTTGACTTGTTTAAGTCCTTGCCCATCTTTTGTATTGTGAAATCCTTGCTTAGATTGTTCTTATCTAGATATTCGTTAAGTACTTCTGTTGTTAAATCCATATGTCAAATATACAAAAAGCCCTTAGTTATGAATCTAAGGGCTTTAAAACAATTAAGTATGAAAGAGTTTAAAGGAAAGAAAACTACTTTGATACTGCAATGTACGATTAATTATTTAATGAGCCTTTAAAAAGTCTATTTGTGCCGACACAAAGTTTAAAGCTCTATTCTTTGAATCTACATCTACCTCTATGATTTCACCAATATAATCGTTATACCAGTAACTTTTTAAGGTTGCTTTTTTAATTAGTACTTTCATTTGATTTGATTTTGATTTGTTCTAATTCTTTTTCGTAATTATCCATTCTATTTAATTTTATTAGTTAATAATCCGCACTAATGCTAACAAACTTTATATGTCATAGCTAAAAAGCTACGCCACATACAGTAGTCATTAGGCTTCATTAAAACGAAAGCATAACAAAGGCTAAAAATAATTAACCCTTGTTTTGCCAACACTTCTATTAATCTTGATTTTGGAAAACCTCTTCAATCATTTCTTCTCCAAACTCCATAAATTCCAAAAGCTCAGTTTTTGAAAAATCTAATGTTACATTTAAAAATGTAAATTGAAATCTATTCTCACCATTAGGTAAAGTTTCGGTACATGTTGTTCTTATCTCATCTACCATTGTTTCATCTGTAATTGTAATTTTTGCCATCTTAATATGTTTTAATATTATGCAGTGTAATCCCCCACCGCACACAAGGGTTAAAAATTCTTAGCCTAAACGTTATATGTAATTACGCATAACATCATCGCAAATAATTATATTCCCTTGCTCAATGTATTCTCTTGCTATTATTGGTAATCCCTCGTAAGTTGGCGGTGTTCCTACTTTAAAATTATTTACTTGGGCTTCTACTTGTTTTATAAAGGTTTCTAAATCTTTAGTATTCATTAATATAGTTGGGTTTTTCATTTCCCTAACTTTTTGCATCTTTAATTGGTGCTGTAATTTTTCGTCTGTATTTTCCATAATTAATAACGTTTTTTACACGGTGCGTTAGAGTTAATATGCGTGGTTTAATCCAGTCCTCAACACTCTATGGTATCTACTAACTATAAGGTTTAGGATTAATTAGGTTACTTCCACCACGCAAACTAACAATAACAAAGTGTAAAATTCATTAAAACGAAATTATACACAATTCGTTATAAACAATGAAATTATTCAATAGGTACATTGATTTCGATTTCATACCCGTAACCGTAAGCCTTTTCTGCCTTCTCCCTTGCTTCTTGTGGTGTATCGGCTTTTACAAGGTCATACATAGTGTCGCCTTCATATCCGTTTTTTCCCATCATTTTTGCTAAATAAATATTCATAATTTTTCAGTTTATAACATTCAATATATTGTCATTCGTCCCTCACGCCACATATTGAGGCGTTTCGCGTGGCCTACTTCGCGTATTGTTTTTAGAACTAAATATTCTGAACACTCAACCTGAAGGCAGAGCCATTTAGGATATGTCCCTGCTACTAAATTTTTGTTGCAATTAGTGCAAATCATTGTATTTGTTTTAGTCGGATTTATCCGAAGGTTAAATTATTGAGAAATTCATTATTTCAGAATGTAGCTTATCTAGTTCTTTAAATAATTGATTCGTATGATATTCGGAACCATCCGTAAACCTTACAGTATATGTTTTGTTGCCAGTGCATAATGTGAATTTATCAAAAACGATGATAGGACTTCCACCACCATCAAATTTAACTTCATGTCCTTTCTTTCTGTATTTCTCACTCAAATTACTTACTACACAAGAAGTAATGTGCTTCTGTAATTTGTAGATAATGGACGCTGCGTCTTTCATGCTCATAATTTCTATCTTGTTTTTAGCCGTCCGTAGACGAACGAATTAATTATTGATTCCCATTAATAAAATATTCAATAGGCTTTGTGCTTTGTCGCTTTGACATCATCCACTCGTTAATATTTATCATTGAATTAACATCAACCGTTGTTTCCTCTTTGTCTTGTATATCAAAAGCGTTATAAACATACTCAGTATATTTATCGTTTTTGATTTTACTTGTCATTTTTATTATTCCCATTTCTTTTATATTTATTTATTATTAAAAACTAATGCTAACACTGGTTATATTGCATATTTGCGAAAAGCAAATCCGACACCATACCCTTAACGTTGTAATTAATAAATTATTCCATCACTTGTGTAAAGTGGTTGCATTATAACATCCAAAAAAGCAATAGGAAAATTTAAGTGGTTCATAATTTCGGCTATTTTATCATCTTTTATCATACAATCAAAACCTTTTTCAAACTTACTAAGGTTACTTTGGCTAAGTCCTTTTATATCTTTACACAAGCTACTTTGATTCAAACCTCTGTATTCTCTTGCAAACTTTAATTGTCTACCTCTATTTATAGTTTTTTTATCCATAATTTACTAAAATACAACAACGTATAAAGTGCATTAAAACGCACCTTATACAAGCCGTTATCTACAATTAAAATACTAAATCTTTATTGCTTTAAAATCTTTAATAATACTAATACATTTCGGGCAAGTTATACCGCCTCTTTTTACTCTCTTACCTTCATATTCACAACCACTTTCACCCATACCGAAATATTCCCCCTCACACAAAGTGGCGGAACCACCGCAAGAAGTAACAACGTAGTGCCAAACTTGGTTTTTTAACTCTATTTTATATCCATCGTCAGAAGATAATATTTTAACTAAATCATTCATAATACCGTATTTTAAATATGCCTAACATTAAAACGATTTGCTAACACGTAATAAAAACAATACTAACTTTCGTCTACTAATCTAATTGAGTCTGCTATTTTCGCCCCTAAAGTTTCAGCAGTTTTAATAATATCGTCTCGCATCAAATCCATATATCTTGTTGTCATATCTTTAGGTATTTTAAGGTTAAAATTTTCTCCATCTTCATTTTCAAAACCTATCTTACCAACATACCTATCGTGTTTTTCTTCTTCATTGTCCTTAAAACTATATCCCGCTTTAAATTCAATCTCAATTTTGTTTAATCTCCATCCCGTATTCGGGGCTTTGTTTTCGTTTTTCATTGTAAATTATTTTAATTAATCCGTACTGTTCTTATTACTATTCGTTAGAGTGCATTAAAACACACAATAACAATGTATAACAGTAATAAATAAAACTACTGCCTCCAAAACCAATTGCCTTTTATATGGCTTCTATCTTCTGGGTAAAATTGTGGGCTATCAAAAGCAATCCACCATAATTCTATTTTCCAAATATAAAATCTTCTTTTTGCTACATTTACTTCCATATCTATTCCGTTTTATTTTCTACTGTTATACTTAGCGTTATAATCAATTCACCGTGTTTTAAAACGGGGTTGATGTGTACTTATTTAGTGTACGCTGTTTAAGTTTTTGTCTTTAATCTTAATTAGTGGTGTTCGCTATTTAAGGTTTATTGCTGAACAGTCACAGTTGTAAATTTCCATCCTGCAATAATCAACTCCTCTATAGTTAATCCTTTTTGATAAGTTACAAATTCAACTGTAAGTTTTTCTTCATCTGTACATGATGGGAAGTAAAACTCCCCTTCTGGATTAATTGCCATATATGCTAATTCTGATTCCATAATTTCTATTGTTAATTGTTTATACCACCAAAAACCCAAGACTGCTACTTATGGCTGCGCTTGGGTTGGTGTGTTACGTAGTAGTACTACGAATGTTAAAATTCTATCTCGTTGTCAATAAGTGATTTCTCAATCAACTGCTTTCTATTCTGCTCTAAGAATAAATCCATATCCCACCAATCTAATAGTGTGCTTTTAGGATCATCTTCTTTAGTTGAGTTTATACAATTGGTTATTGACTCTATTTTATCATTACATTTTGATAAATCTTCTAATAACGCCTCTCTATGGTTTTTGTTTAATTCGAACATAATAATTGTTTTTGTGTTTTCGTATACTCAAAGATAACAATATATTTCTATTAACTCCAAATATATTTGTATTTATTTCAATTATTATTTAGAACGATTGTGATAGATAGTTGTGAAAGTCTTCGTCTATCTGTTGCTCAGGTGTTTTTACGTCTTCTAAAATAAGTTCTGTCATTTGTACAATCCGATTAGTAAGTTGAGTTGTTTCCTTGCGTGTCGAGCATCTTTAAACTCAAAAGTGTCGTAATCCCTTATTAATTTTCTTACTGTTGTTAAAGCGTCGAATATCTCCTGTGAGTTTAGCCCTAGTCTTGGGTATAGCTTCGGTATCTCGTACTTTATGTAGTCTGCGTACTCTTTGTCATACCTTTCGATTAAACCTTCGTAGTAACCCTCTTTACGTCCTCCATGGTACTGATTGCAAGAACTGTTGGATGAGTGTAAAATATCTAAATTCCATCTTAAGCTAGGAAATAACCCTACGTTGTGAAAATGGCTTGCGTCTGTTTGGCCTCCATAACCTCTATGACAATCAATACATGTTTTGTAACCGAAACTAGTATCTATCATTCTTGATAGTTTGTTGATGTTGTCACCTAGTTCCTTTTTGTATTTACTGGAGTAAGCACTTATCTTACGTTGTGGCTTCTCCTTGTTCCAATCTTTTAGCTGTTTTTCTTTGATCTTGTTTAGATTGTAAAGTGCTTCGGCCGCTAAACAATCGTTGTTTCCTTTGCAAAATTTCTGCAAAAAGTTAACAGGCTCAAACTTTGCTTTACAACTTTTACATCTAGGCATTTATCAGTGTTTTGTTTACGCTTTACTTCTTAAGTTGAATAACTCGTTAGCCTTTGTTATAGCTGCACTTCGTGCTTCATTACGTGACTTATTAGAGTAGGTTAATCCAAATTCCATATTATACTCTCGCTTATATTTAACCGAATATTCATGGCCTGTTGATTTATGTTCAACATCTTCGATTAACCAAATTCCAACACTATCAAAGAAGTCAACTATTACTCCCCACTCTCTTGATGGGTGTAATTTTCCTGAGTGACCGCCACTAATTCCTAACTCGTATTCTGCTTCGTTATGATAGTACCACTTCTCGAACTCTATCTTACATTCTCCGTCTAGCATAATTCTAATTGTTGTTTATTCATAATCCAATCCAGTTGGTGTATAGTTAACCTTTATTCCGTACTTATCTTCAATATTTTTGTTCAGTTCATGTACGCGGTAAACTGTGCAAATAGGATTGTCTTTAAAGTGTTTAGCTATAAAGTTTGATTCGTCCATTAATGGTATAACATCTTCTTTTAATTTTTCCTGAATGAATAAATCTATATCCTTGGCTAAATCTTTTATTTCTTGGTTTGTTGTTAACGCTCCTGAATGTCCTCGTAAGTAAAACATAGCTATATCTCTGCTCGTTTTATATTTCCTTACTTTTTGTTCTTCCATAATCTTCACTTTTAGTTTAAACCTCTTTGCCTTCTCTAATTACTTTTAAATTGTCTTTATGGTGTTATTGTTAGCTATTCTATACAACTTCCCTTTTACCCTGCACTAATACCTAGTGACGATTTACATTCCTTAACAGGACCATTACCACACCTTAAGTACTATATCCGCCTGCGAGCTATTCTTATGTATTCAGTCCTTAGACTTAGCCGTTTCGGTCAGTTGTCACCCCTTTCGAGTGTGCAGTCGCTAGTTGTGAGGGTACACAGAGCTAGACTTT
>Ga0255050_10000183_pt1 | contig 8175 bp, 14 predicted proteins | sample JV7_2_5_MG_FD_181714 | JGI IMG/M metagenome (GOLD analysis project Ga0255050, IMG submission 181714) | Seawater microbial communities from Jervis Inlet, British Columbia, Canada - JV7_2_5 | ecosystem: Environmental > Aquatic > Marine > Inlet | place: Canada: British Columbia | collected 2016-10-06
AGCATATGAAAAGGAGTGGAGCATATACGGCCTTGGTTTAATATTTAAAGGTAAAGACATTGTTATTCCTAAATGGGATACTTACAGCGACGATCCAGAAGGATATGATGTAAAAATATACGGTATTGATTGGGGCTGGAACGATCCTTTTTGCTTTTCACAAGTAATAATAGACGGTAGAGATTTATACATAAGAGAGTTAATGTACGGTAGTCACATAAGACCAGAAGATTATACTGATAGGATAATGCAAGAACAATACTTAATGGATGGAGAAACTTTTGTTGTTTGTGATAGCTCAGAACCTAAAAGCGTTAACGCTCTAACAGAAAACGATATCCCAGCAGTTCCCATAAAGAAACCCCCGGGTAGTATAATGGACGGACTCAAGAAGTTGAACAAATATAACATTCACATACACGAAGATAGTTCTAACATTCAGGACGAAGCAAACAGGTACAAATACAAGACAGACCCGAAGACAGGAGACGTTTTAGATATCACAATAGACAAGTTTAACCACGGATTTGACAGTGTAAGATATTGCGTATTAGCTTACGGATAGTTTGCATATCAAATATATTTCCGTATATTGCACCATCAAAAGTGAACTAGGGAATCACAAGAAATTTAGAATTGATAGTATCTCGCATTAGAAAGCCTTCCCCTAGTTGGCGTCTAATGTGGGGCTATCATATGTAAAAACAATTTATTATGAGTGAAATTTTAGCAGTAGTAGCGGTAGGTGTATTGATAGCATTATTTGTATCGTTTTCAAGTAGTGACAGTAAAAAGATGCAAGAACACTTAGGAGAGACAGTAATAATAGACGGCGACACATCAACAGTAGTAGATTATAGCACATGGTCAAACACCTACACTTTAGGTAACGGTAAGACTATATCAGAAGAGCTAATTAAATAACAAGTAGAGTTATGGTATTATTAAAGACGTTAGGAATATTTATATTCATGCTGGCAGTGTTCGTGCTTATTTTTTATGTGCTTTGTTATTTTTCCGACAACCATATCTTTAGAGCTAAACCTATATTAATTACTAGTGCATTTAATGCATTTATCACTTGCATACCTTGCTTTTACATCATTAGAGACAATAAAAATAAACGACACTATTAAACAATTAACTATGAAATGGATAAAACGTAAAGCTTCTGAATTATATGAGGATCGTCATTATTTATTAAAGACATTTATTCAAGTGGTAGTTATCTCATCGGTTACTAGCTTTGTTGTTGCGTACACGTTAACACGTTATGTATTTTAAACTAAAACAAAGAGACTTATGAAAGAGAAATATTTAACTAAGTTTCATGCTGAAGAATTCACTAAAGATGAAATTGATGATCTAATAAAACAGGCGGAACATAAATATAATAAAAAGTATAAGTCCTATAAATTAGAGAGTTTATTCCATCCTTATCTTGGTATTAATATTTGGTATTGTGAGGTAATGATTGAAGTAACTAAAAAGAAGTAACTAAAAAGAAATATGGAAACAAAAGAAAGACAATTAGAGATTTGGATATGTGACGAACTAAATGATTGGTGGAGTAATGGTCACGAAGCTTTTATTAAGAGTGCTTACAGAATGTTGAATTTCGGAATGGAGGTTGACACTATAAAAGAGATATTAGAAGATTGCTGTTTAGCAGTAAAACAAGAGTATGAATAATTGACAAATTGGCTACACTCTGAATATAAACACTAAATGCGTTCCTCGCTGTTGAGCGAGAGGATAAAACGCAAGCACAAGAGACTGCTAAGAGTCGTTGATGATTGTAGGGAGGTAATAGGAGTTGAAACACATCAGCACCCGCTTGGGTAAGACTGAAAATAAGTACCTGTACACTTAGAAATGTAAGTGTAGCCATGTCAATTACCGTTCATCATTTAAATTTACCGTTCATACTATTTACTCGTTTCAATCAGAACAGTTGACGTATATTTGAAGTGTCACTAAGGCAAACAATTAAAAACTAAACGATATGACAAAGCAAGAAATGAATACAGAGATAGCAAACATAGCATTAAGACTAGCAAAGGGTGTTAACCGTTGGAATCAAAACGGTATAGCATTAATTAACCGTGTGAACGGTACTGTTGAAACAGAGCTTTCAATGATGTCTTTTTCTAGTGATGTTGCCAAGGCAATGATGTCAACAGTTATCATGAAGACGTTTTCTAATAACCACCCTACACAATACCAAATAGTTCACCCAAAGGTTGGGATGGATCAAAACGGCAACTATACAAAAGACTATTCTAAATGGGCTTAGTTAAACATAGTGATAAGTTTAAGTCACGTTGGAGCAGGAAGAACCGATTAGGCATAGGGGAATATTCAAAAGAAGATTTATGGGGTTTTTATGTGAAATGGAAAATTAAATATAAATACAATCAATCTTTTGAACAGTTTTGTTATTCAGTTATTGATTTAAAAAAACAAAGGTATGAAAGTAGAGATTCTTTTAATGTTGGTTTATGGGGTTAGCGTTGTGTGTAGTGCTGTTTATGGGCTTTTATATTACTCATCAAATGGTATAGGAAGTGATGCTTATAAAGACGAGAATGATGCCGCATTAACATGGATGCCAGTATTAAATACTATATCTTGTATTATGTGGTTTACTGATTTTCCATTAACAAAATATAATAAATACCATAAAAACTAAACATGGGAAGAAATCCAAAAATTAAATTATTTATAAAGACAGATAAAGAACTAAACAAAATTACACATTGCGGGGTGTGTGGTGTTGGTGTAAAGTATAGAAATGCTTATTTCAAAGTAGATGAGTCTAATATATCAATAACAAATAACGCTGTTCCAATATGTAAAACTTGTAAAAACCAAACCAAATGAACACACTAACAGAACTAGATGAATTCTTCAAGAAGTTGAATCGAATGAGATCAACAAAGGATGAATATGAACGGGAGCGATTGAAGATCGAACTCGACGATTACCTTAAGCAGTTAGTTTAATAAATAGAATTATGAGCATTAAACAAATATTCAAAAGGTTTACATACCTACAGAGGGTAATTTACCAATACTAGAAGCAAGAGATAAATAATCCGTATATTAGTAGTCACTGATTAGCTTCAGTATAGTTTTACAGGTTAGGTTAAGGGTGGTATTAATTTACTGCCCTTTTTTATGCGCTATGGTGGTTAGATTTTAATCACAATTGACAAGTTTTTCGTCAATACAAATTATTTTCTTAACTTCGTGAACAAACCAACATAAATGGCTGACAACTATTTTACCAAACTAGGTAAAGCAATAATCAATAAGAGTCACTCAGGAGGAACATACCCCCTACAATCTCACGACACTTCTAGTTTCAAGCCGTTCAGTTCTTTCTTTAGCTGGATATTAGGTAATCAAGGTGGTTTAGAATTCAACAGGTACGTTGAAGCTTTCGGTGACAATCCTTTAGTTTACATGATAGTGAGCAAGGTTGCTTTTACTAGTGCCTCAATCAAGAGAATTGCAGTTGATGATAACGACGAAGAGATAGAAAACTCAGTTATATTAGATTTACTCAGTGAGCCTAATCCAGATCAAAGCCAGATAGAATTTTTAGAAGAGATTGGTGAGTCATTCAGTACAACAGGAAATGCATACATAAGACATATCCAAGGAGTAGGAGCAGGAAACGAATTACAGATACTCAAATCAAACAGAGTAGAAATAGTAGTTGACAATATCGGAGAGGTAACAAGTTACAAATGGACTAGGCCAGACGGTAAGGTTCAAACGATCCCAGCTGAAGAAGTTCTGCATATCCACACTTCAAACATTGTAAACATTGAGAAGTCAGAGGTTAAGTATGGGTTAAGCCCTTTACAAGCTGCGTGGATAGTTGTTCAATCATCAAGTGAGAAGCTACAAGCGGCAGCAAGTATATTTAAGAACCGTGGAATTATCGGTATTATCTCTTCAGGTAAAGACACCCCAATGCTACCTAAAGAACGTCAGAGAATGCAAGACGAGTTCGATACTGAGTCTGGTGGGTCTGATAAGTTCAATAAAATTAAGGTTTCATCTACAGCGGTTAACTTCACTCAAACAGGTATGAGTCCAACCGACCTTAAACTATTGGAGGGCATACTAGCTGACTTACGTTTGATGTGTTCAATATTCGGGATGCCAAGCGTGCTTTTCAACGACAACGAATCAAGCACATACAACAACGTTGAGACTGCTATAAAATCAGCTTATCTAGATTCATACATACCGTTAGCAAATAAGATTGACGCAAAACTTTCTACATTCCTTTCTGAGAGATTAGGAGTAGAGGAGACAATTAAGGTTGATCTTAATAGCATTGAAGTAATTAAGGCAGTAACTAACGAAGTGTTACAAGCGCTTAATAGTATGCCAGATAGATTGTCAGTTATCGCCATTCAAAGTTTAACAGATGATGAGATAAGAGAAATGTTAACAATTGATGCTCTCTCAAACGATCAGACAACAATAGGGCAAGCATCACAAACAACAACTACAGATGGAGGAGAAGCAACCAATTGAAGTAATAAAAGAAAAGGTTTCTAAGATGAAGGATTGCCCTACAAAGGATAAGATTCTAAAAGATATTGAGACTAAGCAGAAACATAAAACTATCTACAAATGATTATAGTTAAGGAATTTCCAGATAAGCAGTTCGAGAATAAAGAGGACTTGTTTAAGGCATTGAGAGAGAATAAAGCCGATTTAATTGCTACTAAGAAAATGGCTGTTAAGGAAGCTGATGCAATTGTTATCGTGCCGCCTGTTTCTAACACTGAAGGAGAAGTTATAAAAGCTGAAGAGGTTGAATTAGAATCATTAGATAAGATTAAAGCTGAATTAGTAATAAACACTACCTCGATCTTAGATTCACATTCTGATGTTCACATCAAGGGAATTTGGAAGAAGTCAGTTAAGGAAATTAAGAAACCTTATCTATTACAAGAGCATAGAATGAAGTTCGACCATATTATTACGGATGATGTAACGGCCTCTGTAAAGGTTATGACATGGAAAGAGCTTGGATTCAAGTTCGAAGGAGATACTGAAGCACTTGTGTTTGATGCGGTGATTTCAAAAAATCGTAATGAATTCATGTTTGATCAGTATGCTAAAGGATTTGTAAAAGAGCACTCCGTAGGTATGCGTTACGTATCACTTGAATTAGCGATTAACAGTGAGAGCAAATACGACAAAGAAGAAAAGAAAGTTTGGGATAAGCACATTGAGACTATTGCCAATAAAGAAGTAGCCGAAAATCAAGGTTATTTTTGGGCAGTTACTCAAGCTAAAATTATAGAAGGATCAGCAGTTGTGAAAGGTTCAAACTTTGCAACTCCAACAATATCTGTAGAAGCCGTCAACGACACCTCTGCAAAGTCAGAATCTAGCACAGACGATGACACACAAGAGCCGCCACAAGGCACTCAAGAAACACAAGAGGACAACAGACCGTCCACTAATACTAATTCAAATTTCATATAAGATGAAAACATTAAAACAATACCTAGAAAGTAAAGGTATTTCAAAAGAAGATTTCGATGCAATGGAAGCTAATAAACAAGCTGAAGTTTACAACGAATTAAACACGGTAAATTCAGAGGCTTTTAAAGTTTTGAATGATGCTACAGATGCTAACAAAGATGAAATTGCAAAGTTTCAAAATGAATTGTTAGAAATGAGAAATGAGCAAGCTGACTCAATTAACAAGAAGCTTGAATCACAGATGGAAACAATGGGAATTGAGTTGAAGAAACTTAAGGACGTTGCGGAAGGTGATATCTCATTGACTAACAAAGACACTCTAGGAGGTCAGTTAGAAGCGAATGCAGACAAGTTGAAGGGTATCATGGAAAACAACACTCGTGAGGAAATCACGTTTAAAGTTGTTGGTGATATGACAATTGCAGGTAATATTTCAGGAGGTAATGTTCCAGTTGAACAAAGAGAGCCAGGAGTTAACAACATCGCAAGACGTCAAATCTTTATCCGTGATTTAGTAAACAACGGAATTGCAATTTCAAATGTTATTTCATGGGTTGAACAAACAGGAGTTGAAGGTGCGCCAGCAGGAACAGTTGAGGGTACACTTAAGAACCAAATCGACTTTGATCTTGTTGTAGTGAACGAATCAGTTAAGAAACGTACAGCATTCATTAAAGCTTCAACAGAAATGTTAGGTGATATTGACTTTATGCGTTCTGAGATTGATAACGAGCTTATGCAACGCTTAGGATTGGATATTGACAACCAAGTATTGAATGGTGATAACGTAGGGCAAAACCTTAACGGTATTATTACTCAGTCAACTGCATTTGCAGCGGGTACTTTTGCTGTGTCTATTGTTACTCCGAACTTAGTTGATGTGTTGACAGTAGCAGCGAATCAAATCGTTATTGCTAATCACATTCCAACAGTTCACGTTGTACACCCTTCTGATTTAACTCAATTGAGAGTTACTAAAGCAACAGACGAGCAGTACATTAATAGATTGTTAGACGTTAACGGAACACTTACTTTAGATGGTATTCCTGTAGTTGCTAATACTGGTATTGCAGTAGATAACTTCTTGACAATGGACGGAACAAAAGATACTGTATTCTCTAAAGGTGAAATGACTATTAACATCGGTTTAGATGGAGATGATTTCACTAAGAACATGAGAACAGTACTAGCTGAATGGAGAGGATTGAACCGTATTAAAGGAAACGATACAACAGCGTTCGTAACAGGAGTTATTTCAACTGCTATTACAGCACTTACTAAACCATAAACTTAAATAACTAGCAATATGGCTAAGACAAACACACCAAAGAAAGCAGAAAATGAAACTCCAGTAGTTGAAGTTGATGCTGCAACTATCGTTGAAGATGTGAAAGCAGAAGAAGCGCCAGTTGTCAAGGTTCCAAAGAAAGAGAAAGCACCCAAGGCGGTAGCGAAGTTTGACCCTAAATCGGTCTCACAGTCTACTAAGTCGGTGTCTTTTGAATGGTCAAAAGGTAAAAAATCAGGCACTAAGGAAACTATGTCTGAGAATGTTGCTGAGATCATGGAGCACAAAGGATTAGGTAAAAAAAGTTAAATAAATAAGAAATGGCAATTCTACAGGTTACAGATTTTCAGAGTGGAAGGTATAAGATACCAGTTAAGACGGTTCAAGACTCAGGTTTTACGTCTATCATTGACAAGGTTGAGAATACTTACCTACCGAGATTGTTCGGAGTAGAATTGTATGATTTATTTATTGCTGATTTAAGCGTGGGAACACCTCAAGTACCGAGTGACCCACGCTTCCTAAAAGTTTTCAACGCATTTAACGACCAAACAGACGATTGTTTAACACAGTCAGAAGGGATGAAAGTAATGTTAGAAGGCTTAGTTTATTATTTATACGTCAGAGATGGTGTAACACGCGTAACTACAGACGGAGTAAAAGTAACCACTGGTGAAAACTCCGACAACATAACGGCTATTGGGCACGATATCACATCAAGATACAATGAGGCAATTGCAACATATCAAGTAATTCAAAACTACATGTGTGTTGTTGATCCTGACACGTATCCTGAGTACGAAGGAGTGCACGAACGCTTTAATCATATATTCTAATGGCGAATAATCTGGTTGACATAGTAAAGGGTATTGTATCCAATATTGATTTAAACCTTCCTGTAATTTCTATTACGGCAGGAGAGACAATCTTTCTATGTTCTACTTTGCATATAACTGTTGGGGTTACGATTGAAGATGAAAACAATAACCAGTATTTAGTCACTGAATTAGTGGATAATGTATCAATAAAGGTTAGTCCTTTAGGTGCTTCACCCGCTGCTTTCATTGGAACTATTGTTGTAGCGCATGTTATTAATGTTCTACACGGAAGTCCAGCAAGCACAAACAACGAGTATTTAGATATTGAGCAAGTTTCAAGAGATAAAACGCCATTTATTTGGCTATTAGAGTCTTATGAGTACGAGCAGTTACCATTAGATTCGTCTATAGTAGCTAAGTATCAAGCTCGTTTGTTCTTTATGGACTTAACAAGTGAAGAGCTTTGGATCAATGACCAACACAATGACTTAGCGATAAAGCAAATGGAGAACTTACAAATAGCTTTCAAGGAGGTTATTGATAACGACTA